>OKEX01000001.1_pt1 | contig 230140 bp, 206 predicted proteins | sample 1611421 | NCBI WGS metagenome assembly OKEX01 (sample SAMN04436744, study PRJEB24849) | human gut metagenome | biome: human gut; feature: NICU; material: stool | host: Homo sapiens | place: USA: Saint Louis, MO | collected 2010-12-06 | reverse complement strand
CCACATCTAACCCCGCGACACGCCGATAGCAGACACACATTTTGTCGCTTAACCCGTAAACGATGGGTTAATTCAGCACAAATCGCGCGGTCAAGGAGGGTTTTGAGGGCAAGCGAAGGAAAACGCAAAAATTCCCGAGTCCGGTACTGCAGTGAGGGTTCTTCGTGGCCGAGGTGCGGATCGAATCAGTGGTTATTCCGCAAGCAATCTGTGGATAGTCCGTGGCCGAGAACGCTGTGCTAGTAGGACTCGGGATGGCGCTGTGCGTCGAAGTGCATATGCTGCAGGCTCCTATACTTCATGCAAACGTTGGTGGGAAGGAAGTTGTGGATTATAGCGTTACTACCTGGCTGTGCTTTCGGGCTGTGCGCCTTGGCTGTGGTGCGTTTCGCTTTCTGTCACCCGCTCTCCTTTCTGTCTTTTTTCTGCTGTACTTGCAGTCTATGCCTGCACGTGCAGGACAGGAAGGGTTTTGCGCAACTTCGCGGTGGTCTTAACCCTGGTTCCATTGGCAGGACGCGGCTGACTGCACGGACGAGCCCAATGGTCTGGGGGTAGGTTATAACCAGTTTTGCTTGCGCCGTGGTCGCGCCCCAGACTGTCGCTAGAAAAAGACATTGCCCCGGATATGAAAAATCCTCCAACCTTTAGGTTGGAGGTCTTTGTACCCCGTACGGGATTTGAACCCGTGTTACCGGCGTGAGAGGCCGGCGTCCTAGGCCGCTAGACGAACGGGGCATAGAACTAGTGAGCCTGCCGTTTAAAGCATTTTCACTGCTGGCCTACCAGGACTCGAACCTAGAATGGCGGTACCAGAAACCGCTGTGTTGCCAATTACACCATAGGCCATTTGCTAACTTGCGTTGGAAGCTTACTGCCTTTCGGCTGTTCTCCCTTGCTCGCTGCAACGTGTAATAACTATAATGATCATCGCGCAAACTGCCAAATCGCCAGCGCACGACGCATTTTCAGGCCAGTAGAATGGTTAATAAAAATGCGGCGAATGACAGCGCTGTAGTTTAGCCGTCATTCGCCGCATCGAAGGGCGGGATTAGATATCTGTCGCCGCCTTACGGGAGGCGCTCCCCCTACTGTGCCGCCGGCACATAAGGAGTCACTTCACGGGCCGCACGAAGGCGGGCCAGGGTGGACTCCTTACCCAGCAGCTCCATGGACTCAAAGAGCGGTGGGGAAACCTGGGCGCCGGAAATAGCTACGCGCAGTGCGCCGTAAGCCTTACGGGGCTTCAACTCAAGGTCTTCAATAAGCGCCTTGGATAGTGCCGCCTCAATATTCTCGGTCTTCCACTCCGCAATGCCCTCGAGAGTCTCGATGCCGACCTCGAGTGGCTGAATGGCCTCTTCCTTGAGGTTCTTCTTCGCCGCCTTCTCATCGAGCTTTAGGTCGGCATCCGGGGTGACCAAGAAGCTCATGAGCCCATAGGCATCAGACAGGGTCTTGATACGGGTCTGCACAAGATCTGCGGCGAAAGCGAATTTCTCGCCGTCATAGTCGGCCGGGAAATCCGTGTATTCGGTCAGGTAGTTGCGCAGACGGAAGGCAAACTCTTCTGGGTCTAGCTGGCGGATGTGATCCGCGTTGATAGCCTCGAGCTTCTTCTGGTCAAAGCGTGCGGGATTACCCAGCACGTCGTGGACGTCGAAGTTTTCTACCAAGTCATCCATGCTGAAGATGTCCTGGTCCGCGGACAGGGACCAGCCCAACAGGGACAGGTAGTTGAGCATGCCCTCCGGGATGATGCCGTTATCGCGGTGGTTAAACAGGTTGGACTGCGGGTCGCGCTTAGACAGCTTCTTATTGCCCTCGCCCATCACGAAGGGTAGGTGGCCAAACTCTGGGGTGAACTCGGCAACGCCAATCTTCTTAAGGGCGTCGTAAAGCGCGAGCTGACGCGGAGTAGAAGACAGCAGGTCCTCACCACGCAACACGTGGGTGATACGCATCAGGGCGTCATCAACCGGGTTAACCAGGGTATAGAGCGGCGCACCATTGGAGCGAGCCACCACATAATCTGGCTGGGTTTCAGATTTGAAGGTCATTTCCCCGCGCACCAGATCAGTCCAGGTCCAGTCCTGCTCCGGCATGCGCAGGCGCCAGACAGGCTTGCGACCTTCGGCCTCAAAAGCATCGATCTGCTCCTGGGTGAGATCGCGGTCAAAGTTGTCATAGCCCAGCTTCGGGTCACGGCCGGCCGCCTTGTGGCGCTCCTCTACCTCTTGGGCAGTGGAATATGCCGGGTAGACAAAGCCACCTTCGATGAGTTTGTCCAAAACTTCCTTGTAGATGTCCATGCGCTGGGACTGACGGTAAGGCTCGTGCGGGCCACCGACATCGATGCCTTCATCCCAGCCCAGCCCAAGCCAGGTCAGGGAATCAATGATGGCCTGGTAGGACTCTTCAGAGTCACGGGCGGCATCGGTGTCCTCGATGCGAAATACCAGCTTGCCACCGGTATGGCGGGCATAGGCCCAGTTGAATAGTGCGGTGCGCACCATGCCTACGTGCGGTGTGCCGGTTGGGGATGGACAGAATCTAACGCGTACTTCAGTCATGCCAACCATCGTAGTGGAGCCGCCGATTCCAGTCCGCACCAGCCCAAGCGCCCTTAAAACCTGCCCGGCGCCTAGCGGTTTGCAGTCTATTCCTACACGCAAATTGGGGTAATTGGAAACGAGTTTCACTACAAAACCACAGGTCAATGAAACTGACTTCCATTACGGCTAACAGGTTATGAGAATCATTTTCTATAGTTTCTGGTGAACTTGTGAGAACTGTAGAAAGGCCTTCCCAACTGTGGCTTCCCCACGCATCCGTTTCCTTGCCACGCTGAGCACTTTGGCACTTATCACTCCCGCCACGGCTGTCGCAGGCCCCGATGATGGCAAGCACATCGCTACCAATACCCACGTTGACTCCCCCAAGTCTTTCTGGGAGAACAACGATTTCGTCCTAAAGTCCGAGTTTGGTGGTCAAGAGCCCCCGATTGCAGACACTGTTGCCTGGGTGGGCAAGGGCTACAGCGCTACGGATAACAGCAACCAGTATCTCTATACGCTTCCGGCAAACGGGACCCAAGACTACATTGGGGCCCCTGGCACGACTTATTACACAGCGCCGCACCAGGTATCCGGTAATACTTCGCCCATTTGGCTGGGCTTTGGCGCAGATGCTTCGCTGCCCACGGACAAATTCCGTGACGGCGTAGCCTTCCTTGACTTGCTCAGCGTCGATGGCCCCGGCGAGGTGGAGCTTTTTACCAATAAAGATGATGAGGCAGGCACCCAGCTGCACCGCATGCTCGGTTCCTTCCCGGATTCGCCGCACTCTGCCTACATTGTTGCCGGCACACATACGCACAACTCCACTCTGTTTACCAAGCCAGGACGATACCGCCTGACCTACCGCACCAGTGCGCGCGGAAAGGACGGCAAGCTCATAGCCAATGAGCCACAGACCACCACCATCCAAGTAGGCGGGCAAAAGCCCAAAAAGGAAAAAACGCCGAGCCTCAAGGAGCGCTTCGCACAGTCCGCGGCTGGCAACGCCGCTACTGCTGGCTACAGCCTGCGCATGGCCCCCAAGTCCAATCCCGAAAAAGACGGTGACGACAAGCTCACCACCATTTCCTTCGACGCCAAGAACAAGGCACAAGGCACCCTCACGCTGCTTATCGACGGCTACTTCCTCACCGACCTTCCCGTTAAGGACGGGCATGCTCAGTGGGACGAATATATGGGCCCCGAACCTTCCCAGGTACAGGCCGTCTTTACCCCTGAGGGCGATTCCCCACGCTGGATATCCCAGCCCCTTGACTTCCAACCCGGCAAATCCAGCCACACCGATTCTTCTGCCGCCGCTGATACGTGGCAGGAAACCTCCCAGCCGCGCCAGCTTGCCCCCACCGAGGAAACCGAGCTAAAGGAGCTCGGCTACACCATCCGCATGCGCAAGCAGGGCAATGGGGGCACCAAGATTGTGGTGGATACCGAGGATAAAAACTTCAATGGCCTTCTCACCGGCGGGCTCTATGACACGAAGGGGGCTAAATACCCCACCGTGGATCTGGAAACCCCTATTACTAACGGCCACGGCGAGGTCGCCTTTGATGAGGGCGAGTACTTCGAAGGCTATTTTGCCAAGGTTAACCTCTTCCCCCATTCCACTGTTAAGGCCGGACACGCTAGCAGCGTTATTACGGAGTCTTTTGCTTTTGGTGAAAACTATGAAGTCAGTGGGAGGTTCTCCACTTCCAATGAGGAACCGGAGGCTACCCCAGGCAAGGAAGACACTCCGTCTTCCGCGCCGCAGCCAGGCACCGAAGAACCGCAAGCCGGCAATGCACACTGCAGCGAAAAGTACCTACTAGACCGTGGTCATGTAGACATCAAGGCCCAGCCTGCCGAGGGAGGCTTTGCAACGGTTCTGCGCGATGACACGGCACAGGTGGACAAGAAATCTGTTGACCGCAAACTCGATGACGTGGTGCTCGGCGTACACGATAATGCACTCACCCCGCGCAATAAGAAGCTCGCAGGCAAAGAGTTCGACTTCCTAGGAAAGCCTGGTGAGCGCTTCTATCACCTGCCACAAACCCAGGACCAAAACATCATTTGGCCAGGCTATAACACCCAAGATCTGAACTATTCCTTAACCAAGGACAATGCCGTCAACCTCAACTTGAAGCCCACCTCCACGCCGGACGGTGCCGAATGGGGCGCATTTATCGATGGCACCCATGGCAAAGGTTTTTCGGTCCTCGCCAATTCTGCGGCTAAGGACTACACCATCGAAACCAACTTTCCGGCCCATACCCATACGCACTGGGCCTTTTCCAAGCCTGGCTTGTATACCTTTGAGGCTACTTATACGGCCACGGGCACGGACGGCAAGGAACTAAAGTCCGCGCCCCAAACCCTCACCTTTGCCGTAGGCGATAAGACATTGGATTCCTGTTCCTTCCGCGCGCCGGGCACGGCTGGGAGCGGAGAGCCCAGCGAAAGTCCAACAGATAAGCCTTCAGCGGAGCCTTCCCAGGAGCCTTCCACGCAACCGTCCGCCCCAGATACCCCGGACGCACCAGCCCACCCCGGCCGGCCAGAAGAGCCTACAGGGTCCTCGTTTAGCCCGTGGAGTTTGGTCCTACCAGCGGTCCTCGTGGTGATTTTCAAGGCCTTTTATAACTTTTTCCGAGATAACGAGGACCTCATCCGCAAGCGCTTCGGCTTCAACTTTTAAGCCTCTTCTACCCCACCAACTAGACGGGAAACCACAATGCACTATTCACCATCTTTTGCCTCCCAGCGCGTCCCGCTGCGGCGCCGATTTATTCAGGTATTTGCCGCCGTCTTTGCCACAGCATTGGCCTTCTTCTCCCCCGCCGCGGCACTTGCCTTTGATGAGGTCTTCGACTCTGGGCATGTAGACGCCTTCTATGTCACGGCCCCAGATGGTCAGCTACATCTGTCAATGAAGGAAGACATCACTGGATCGGGCGTGCCACGCTCCGGCGATGATGTGGTGCTCAAGGTTGTCGAGGATGCCTGGTCGGATGCCACCGAGGCCGTGCCGGAGATAGGCCAGCCCACCTACTTCCTGCCGCAGACGCAAGATCAGCGCATCATTTGGCCGGGCTGGGATACCCAGCCTGCACGCGATGGCGGCTTTGACAACGTTGACCTAGAATTCGCCGAAGTCTCTGGACCTGGTTCAGTGTATGTTTTTGAAACCAGCGGCTTTGGCGATGTCAAGACGGTTACAGATTCCGGTTCAATGGAGCTCACCAGCGGTGAGGTCATCAACCAACCCAATCCAGCCCACCGGCACGTCAACTGGGCCTTTAGCGAGGCCGGCACCTACACCATGACGGTGCGAGCCCACTCCAACGGCGAAACCAGCAATGCTGTGACCTACACCTGGGATGTGGGCGACGGCGGCGATGCGTCCACAGCGGATCGATCGGCTGACACGGGCGAGGTAAACAATGACCAAGAAGCCTCGAGCGCCCAACGGTCAGCAGACAAGGGCGGCGCTGCAGCTGCCGATAAGTCCGGCGCCTCCGGGGACGAAGAGTGCACCCCGGGTATGACGCCGCAAATCAAGGACGATACGGTCTCCCCTTCCCAGTGGCGCGATGCTGATGGCGCTACCTTTTATCTCTCCGATAAATCCAGCGTCGATCTGCCGCAAGAGGTAGGTCCGGTGCCAGCTGGTCAGGCGTGGATGATTGGTTCTACCCAGGTCGATGGTGTGCCGTGGCTCGGCGCAAATACCCAAAGTCCGACCATGCGCGAGAATATCCCTGGCGATGTCACCTGGGAGTTAGCAGGCTTCAAGGGACCCGGCCCGATGATGGTCTACTCCCAAGGCGGGCTGGGAAAGATCGTGGGCGATGAGTGGTTCCGCGGCAATGCAGATGCGGCGGAGGGTACCTATTCGATTGCCCCCAATACGCACGTGCACCCCAACTGGGTCTTTGGTGCGCAGGGCACCTATGACGTCACCATCCGCCAGGTGGCCAAGACCAATGAGGGCAAGCAAGTTGCCGGTGAAGCGACACTTCACTTCGTGGTCGGCGGCGACAAGCCGGCTGAAGCCTTTGACAACGGGCACTTCGACTTGGGCGCTGCGGTAAATCCGGAGGGCGGCGACTGCGGGCATGGTGCTGCGGCAGGTGGGGCGTCGGCAAGCGCTGGTGGCTCTACCGCAAGTACCGGATCAAACACTGGCCAGTCCGGGCAGGCACACAGCAAGGGCGGTTCTTTAGCCAATACGGGGACTCCTATTGTTCCCTTCGGCATCGGAGCGTTGGGCTTGGGCATGCTCTTCCTCGGCCTAGGCATTGCCCGTCTAGCTGTAGCTAAGGCAGCGGACTAATGGCGCGTGCGCTTTCCCATAGACGCAGGCTTCGGACCATAGGCGCGCTGCTGGGCTCCTGCCTGCTGGCCACTGGTTGTGCCACTTCGGCTGCGTTGGATACCGGAAGCGGAGAAAAATTCGCCGTGGTGGCCACCACCCCGATCCTCGCGGATCTTGCGCGCAACGTCGCGGGAGAAGATGCCCGGGTACAAAGCCTTATCCCCAGCGGAAAAGATCCGCATACCTTTGAGCCAACGCTGCGCACGGTGCGCGATGTTGCCAATGCCGATTTGGCGCTGAGCAATGGCTACTTGCTGGAGCCACAGTCTCTCATCGATACGCTGCACGAATCCACCGATGCCCCCGTGGTGGAAGTCGCTGATGCTGCCTCCACCCGCGGTGCCACTCTGGTGCCGCTGGTAGAAGATGTCTCGCTCGAGGCAATTTGGCTGGGCCTGCGCATCAGCGGCGCACAGCAGCGCTCTTCCGGAGTAGACTTCCGCATGGTCTCTGCCGATGGGCCAGGTAACGTCGCGGCCTATGTGGTCTCTACCTTCGGCACCCCGGAGGTCCTTTTTAACTCAGCCGATGGCATCGATGGAAAAGACTCAGTGACCTTGCCGGACAACGCCCACACGCACGTGTCTTGGGGATTTTCCCAGCCGGGAATCTACGACCTCGGGTTCCAAGCAGAGGGCACCGAGGTTCAACACCTCACTGTGGCCGTGGGAGTAAACCCGCCTAAAGGCATGCAAGTGATAGATTCCGGACACCTGGATATTGCAGGAGACCTAGCCAAGCGACGCATTGACCTGCGCGATCAGGACAAGCGCTTCGACCCTGCCACCACCGTGGTGTCAATCCCCTCTTCGGTTCTGCAGCCCATCCCGCCGGATCCGGCCTACCGCTTCCTGGGCACGCCAGGCGAGGATACCTACCTCCTGCCGCAGGCCGTACTAGGAAAGCACATTCACGGCGAGGTGGACCCTCACCTGTGGCACAACGTGGACAATGCCATCGCCTACGTCGATGTTATTGCCGAGGAATTGGCGCAGGCAGATCCCTCTCATGGTGCCTCTTATCACCAGCGAGCGCAGGCCTACACCAAGCGCCTGCGGGATACGGATTCCTACGTAGAGCACGCCATTTCTTCCATTCCTCAAGAAAACCGGCACCTTGTGACCACCCACCACGGCTACGCCTACCTGGAGCAAGGATATGACATTTCTGTGGCGGGCTTTGTCACCCCCAATCCGGCCATCGAGCCCTCCCCGCGAGAAGTCATCGCCTTGCGCCGCACATTGGAAAACCTCCACCTGCCCGCCGTCTTCGTCGAACCTGTACAGCAGGCAAGCGCCGAGACCCTGGAGCAGGCTGCCGCGGAGCAAGGCGTGGAGCTGTGCCCCATCTACGGCGACACGTTCGATGACACCGTCAGCTCCTACATCGACCTCATGAAATTTAACGCTGATTCCCTGCAGCGTTGTCTGAACCCCAACCCCACCCATGGAGATAAAAATGCTTAAATTCGCTACTCGTACCGCCACCCGCACCGCCGCCTGCGTCCTTACTGCAGGTCTGGCACTTTCTACCAGCCCTGCTTGGGCGGGCGACCTCGCCCAGGTGGTCGGTGCCGATGAACACGTTGCCCCCCAGGGCGAAGAAAAGGTCATCGACACCGGTCACGTAGACGTTGGTGCCCTGCTTGATGGCACGGATTCTGAGCTTATGGCCCGCGATGATGCCGGCGATAAGCCAGTCTGGCGTCACTTGGACGACCTCGTGTTTTCCGTGGGCGATAAAGCACAGCAAGCCCTTCCCGATACGGATGACTTTGGCTTCGTTGGAGCTGAGTCCGGCGATAAGGTCTGGGTGGTTCCCCAAACCGAGCAAGTCGGCGTTCCCTGGCTGGGCTGGAATACCCAGGCGCCCTCCCTTGTCGACGCCGCCGACCGCGGCATCACCATGGAATTCCTCGGCCACTCCGGGCCGGGCGATTTCTCCCTCTTCTTACAAAACGGCGGCTTTGAAGCGCCACAGCTCTTGTGGTCCACCGCGCAGAAGAGCGACGAGGACTTCTGGGTAGACCTCAATACCCACACCCACGCCAACTGGACGTTTACGGAGCCAGGCACCCATCAGGTAGGCATCAGGGTGAAGGGCAAGACCAAGGACGGCGCCGAGTTCAGCACCGATGGCGTACTCACCTTCGCCGTGGGCGATGATGCCGACGTCCAAGCGGCCCAAGACACTATCTGGAATCCAGACAACGCTCAGACCGCAGGCTCCTCTATTCCCACCTGGGTCTTTGTCCTCGCCGGCGTTGGCGCCGTAGTGCTACTGCTGGCCCTAGGGCTCGCCCTGCGTTCAGCCAAGCGGGGCGATAGCCGTGGCTAAACCGCTCATTTCCGTTGCTGATCTAAACGTCTCGCTCTCGCACCGCAGCGTTATCACCGCTGCCAATCTAGAGGTCCACCCCGGCGAATTCATCGGGCTCCTCGGGCCCAATGGTGCTGGTAAGACCACCCTCATGCGCGCCATTTTAGGGCTTATCCCTTCCTCCGGAACTCGGAGCATCTCCGGCACCGTGGGGTATGTTCCCCAGCGTCACGAAGTGGAATGGGGCTTTCCCATCAATGTCTATCGCACCGTGCTCAGCGGCCGCACCGGCCTTATCGGCTGGCTGAAGCGACCGCGCGCTAAGGATCATGCCGCAGCAGCAGAGGCGCTTCGTTTGGTGAACATGGAAGAACTTTCTACCCGCCCCATCGAAGAACTCTCCGGTGGTCAACGCCAACGCGTACTCATCGCCCGGGCCCTCTCCACACAACCACACGTGCTGTTGCTCGATGAGCCCTTTACCGGACTAGATGCGCCCAATACCGAATCGCTCCTCGAGCTTTTTGAAGAGCTTTCCCACCGCGGCACATCCATCATTATGTCCACTCATAACCTTTCTGAAGCCGCACATTCTTGCCACCGCCTCATTCTCTTTAACGGCACCGTGGTAGCCGATGATTCCGCCTCGCACCTTCTTCAACAGACGGACCCGTGGACAAACACCTTTGGCGTGCGTGCCGGTTCCCCTTTGCTTTCTGCCATTGGAGTCACCGCATGATAGAAATTTCCTTCCTCGATTTCCTGCGCGACCTGGTCAATCCCCACCTTGACTTTCTCGCCCGCGCGGTAGGCATCTCCTTGCTTGCGGCCATCGTATGCGGCGTCATCGGCTGCTATGTCGTGCTACGCGGCATGGCTTTTATTGGCGACGCCGTCTCCCACGCCGTATTCCCGGGCCTAGCCATAGCCTTCGCCCTGCAAGCCTCGGTGCTCGTGGGTGGCGCAGTCGCCGGTGCAGTTGTGGCCTTGCTCATCGCCGCCTTTTCGCAGCGTCGCCACGTGCGAGCGGATTCCATCATCGGTATCTTCTTCGCCGCTGCTTTCGCTTTGGGCATGGTGATAATCTCGCGCACCGATGGTTATAGTGCCTCGCTGACAAGCTTCCTCTTCGGCTCACTCACCGGCGTTTCCCGCACCGATATTATCGTCGCGGGCTGCGTATGCGCCGTAGTTGTCGCCATCGTTATAGCCTTTGGACCCCAGCTCAACGCCACGTGCTTGGACCGGGAAACTGCCCGCGCAATGGGCTTGCCTGTCTTTGTTTTGGACATCATTTTGTACCTGTGTGTCACGGCCGCAGTGGTCATTTCCGTGAGCACCATCGGCAATATCTTGGTCCTCGCGCTGCTCATCACTCCGCCCGCGACGGCACGCCTGCTTAGCACAAATCTAACGACCATGATGTGGCTTTCCGCCCTCATCGGCGCGCTGTCCAGCTTCCTCGGCATCTACCTGGCATGGGCCATTGATCTTCCGGCCGGCGCCACCATCGTGCTCACCCTCACCGCCATTTTCTTGGTTGTATGGGCCATCCATCCACTTCTCGGCGCCCGCAAGCACGCAGGTGCCTCGCTTTCCGACGCCCCACACCCCACCCCACGAAAGGAATCCGTCTCCTCATGAAACCTGTCTGCCGCACCGCGGTGGCCCTCGGCGCCGCGGGACTGATAAGCCTCAGCGCCCTTCCGGGAGCGGGGGTAGAACTCTTCGAGCCCGCCACCGCATATGCAGAAGAATCCACCGAAGCATGCACTTCCAGCGATTTCGACCTCATCACCAAGGGACACCAGGACATGGCGCTCAGCGGCGATTCCGGCGCTCTCAGCTTCAAGGTCAAAGATGATGATAAGGGCATCGAGCATGACTCTGAGTCCTTTGCCATAGAGGTATCTGATGACCTTAAGCAGCCGCTTTCCGAGCTCAGCGATAGTTCCCTGCCCGATGAAGGCTGGGTACTGCCGCAAACGCAAGATCCCAACGCCCCCTGGCTAGGTTTTAATACCCAAGAGCTATCTCAGGATCTCCTCGCCGCCGGAGACACCGCTACTTTGAGCATGGCTATCGCACGGGGCCCCGAGGATGGCCGTATCGTGGCCTACCAGATGGAGCTTGGTGGCCCCAAGGTACTTATGGATACTGCCGATGGCTCTGCCTGGGACTACCCCGGCAATTCCCATTCCCACCCGGCCTTTGTGTTTACCGAGCCGGGAACCTACGCGGTGAGCTTTACCTTTGAGCTTCCCGACGGCTCCCGACACCACCTCCATGCCGGTTTCCTCGTCGGAGAGCAGGCCACGGAGACAGAACTGTGCGGCGTGGACTATACCGATGCTGACGCTGCTACCGGCAACGGAGGCGACTCACATAGCCAGCCCAAGCAACTTGAAAAAGACGTTAAAGACGTAGACAAAGCCATCGCTGGCTTGGACAAAGAGCTCGACAAGACCCTGCAAGAGGGTCAGAAGTTCCTAGAAGGTGGTAAGCCGCAACAAGGCGGCAAGGACTCTGGCGAGGATAGCGCAGGCAAGCGCAAGCAGGCCTCCCGCACCACGGCAAAAGACGCTGGGAAGGTTAGAGCGCCGCATAACACGCCCTCCACGGGTTCAGCTCAAGCCTCTGGTACTCCGCGAAAGTCTGGTTCTGGTTCTGGGGCTACGACCCACCACTCTGCTACTCGTGTGAATGATTCTGCTTCCACTGCGAAAACCGGAAAAAGCGCGGCCACTGGCACAAGCTCGCACCGTTCTGCTTCCACCAGCGGTTCTTCCCACTCGACGGCCAAAAAGTCCACCGGCTCCCGGGACGCAAAATCTACTAAGCGTACTAAGGGCAAGGCTGCGGGCTCCGCTAGTGCACAGCAGGTTCCGGATGCCGGCGCTGGGGAAGGCAGGGACTCTGAGAATGTACTGACTAATGCCGCTGCGTATACCGCTACCCTGGCAAAAAGCAGCTTCTGGGCGGGCCTTTTAGCCGGACTAGGCGCATTCGCGCTGGTGCTCGGCATCGGTCTGTTGGTCTATGTCCAGTTCTTCCGCAAGAAGAAGGCGCCAGCCCAGCAGCCTGCCGATGATGCTACGACCCACCTGCCGCGCGTCGACTAGCACAGTGCTCTTTAGCAGCCAACAATGAAACTAGGCCCAGAGGAGATATCCTCTGGGCCTTATCCGTGGCTAAGCACCGCTGTTTTATACCCTGGTCTTGGACGAGAGGAAGTCCCAGACCACCCGTGGAGTATCTGGCTGCCAGAACCAGGTGTGGTCCTGTGGAACCTTGACCAGCTGTACATCCTTCTGGCAGCCGTTGAAGCTCAGGCGTTCGGAACCGCCAGCCTCCGGAGTGGCTTGGAAGGTCATATCGCATCGATTGCGCTTCAGGTAGCTACCAAGCACGGTGCGCACTGGCAAGTAACCAGCCTCGTGCCGGTCACCGCCTTCATAGGTCATCATCTTGTCGTTAACGCCGTGCATGATGAGGGTATTCATCGGCGCATCTGCACAGTTGACCTCGACCGGGTTATAAAATGCACCTGAGACCATGGCTACAGCGGCGAAGGTATCTTGGGCGTGGCAGCCGAGCACAGAGGTAAAGCCGCCGCCGTTGGACATGCCCATGGCGTATACGCGGTTGCGGTCAACATGGTAGTCCTTGTCCACAGAGTCAAGAATGCGCTTGATGAAGCGGATGTCCTCCCCATCGCGGGTCTTGGCATAGGGCGCTGCCTCCCAAGCTCGCTCAAATCCCTCTGGATAGACGATGATGGCCTCGTTATTGGCCTCGGTGGTCTGCATGCGCGCGTAGCTGGAGTAGTTCTCCGGGGAATCTCCCCACCCACCGAAGCCGAAGAGAACAGGCGCAGCCTTATCCGGCGAATAGTTATTGGGAATACGCAATAGATACCTGCGGGTCTTTCCTTCATGCTCCATATTGAGCGACTGTATGGAACCCGGCTTAAACGGGGGGTTGGGATTAATGCTGGTATCTACCATCGCTGGCCGCGGCGCCGGCTCCGGCAGCGATGAACCCTCAGGCGCAGGTGCTGGGTTGTCTTCTCCGCTACCTTTTCCTGCTGGCGCCGGGGTAGATTCTTTAGCGCCTTCTGGAACAAGGTGGGATCCATCTGGCTGCGGAATAACCGGCTTCGCGTTTTCGGGTGCCGGAGCTGGGGCCGGTGCTGGCGCTGGCGCTGGAGCCGGTGCAGGAGCAGGCGCTTCTTGAGCGCGGGCAGGAGAAGCGCTCAGCAACGCCCCGCTAGCCAGCACACCAACAAGGATCAGGTACAGGGAATAGTGAAGAAACTTAGTAACATTAGCCACAAGGTTAAAATTAACCACATCATTCACTTAATTCACTGTTTACACGCCCAGTGCACACCCAATTCTGTAAGAAAAGCCCAAGGCATTAAGCTATATTTTCATGCACGAAGACAGACCAAGCACCGCCCCCGATTTTTTGCTCTCGCGAGCAACGGGGTCTGTCCGTACCCAAGGTGCGCGCCACACTTTCAATGACACCGACGCGGCGATTTCCGCCCTTCGCAGCAAGGATATTGACATGGTCGTCGGTGCGATTCCGTTCGACTCTGACACACCCGCCGCGCTAACGGTGCCGGAGGCCATCATCCGCGAAGAGGGCCCTTTGGAGCCGCACGCCTACTACCGCAATAAGAGCCTGAACTCCCGAGTGGTCGGATTCGATCCAGAACCCGAAGAGCACCTGCGCCGAGTAGAGGCGGCCATCGGCACGATCGAGACCTCCAAGCTGGAAAAGGTGGTTTTGGCCCGTGCCGTAGAAATCGAATTCCCTGAGGCTATTGATCCACGCCTCGTGGCGGCGCGCCTTATCGATCTTTCCGCCAACCGCGATGGCTTCATTGCTGATCTCTCCCCCGCTGGCCGGCCGGGCGCGATGCTGGTTGGTTCTTCTCCAGAGGTTTTGGTCAAGCGTCAGGGCTCGACCGTTTCTGCCTTTCCCTTGGCCGGATCGTCACCGCGCCGCGCCGCAGCAGCTGAGGACCACATCGCAGGTCAAGATCTCTTGCATTCTGCCAAGGATCTCCACGAGCACTCCTTCGTAGTGGAACACCTGCGCAGGGTGCTTAGCCCGCTATGCGAGCGGCTAGACATTCCGGACACCCCGCAGCTCATTAGCACCAATGAGATGTGGCACCTTGGCACGCCAATTTTCGGAACGCTCAAGGATAAAGACTTGACTGCTCTTGAGCTTGCCCTGGCAGCACACCCCACACCAGCCATCTGTGGCACCCCTGCAGAGGCCGCCCAAGCCCTCATTGAGACTGCAGAAACGGACCGTGGATTCTATGCCGGAGCGGTCGGCTGGTGCGATAGCTCCGGCGACGGCGAGTACATGGTAGCCATCCGCTGCGCAGAAGTGGCCGGCGATGGGCTATCGGCGCGCGCCTGGGCCGGTGGAGGCATCGTCGGCGATTCTGATGCCCAAGCGGAGTTGGAAGAAACCACCGCTAAACTGCGCACCATTTTGAAGGCGCTCAGCCTCTAGGCTGCACGCTTGGCGACGAGCACGACATCGCTTTGGTGGTGCGCACCCGCGCCTTCCGTCAGGTGACGCTCACGACGAGTTAGCTCGACCGTCTCCAGCTCGCGCAGGTTTTCCGCTAACCATTCCGGCATCGCTACCTCTGCCGACTCCATATCGTGATGGACAAAGAGCAGTGTTCCGCCTGGAGCCACCAATCGCTCTAGCTCTTCCACCTCTTTTGGCGTGGCGCCTACCCCACCATAATGGACGCTGACCAAGTCAAAGGGCTCATGGCTAAAGTCATTAAACGTTGTGCCCCGCGCTGCGACGCCGTGGGCGTTGGTGCGCGCCACAGCAGTCGGAGCGAAATCAATGCCCAACACCTCCCAGCCGTGGTTCTTTAGCCAGAGCGCATCCGCGCCTTCTCCACACCCGATATCAAGGGCCGTGCCAGGGGTCAGCTTCGCAGCATAATCGACAAGGGTCTCATTGGGATTGGCCGACCACAGCCGCTCAGTACTCTGGTAGCGTGCCTCTATTTCCTCGGAGGTGGGTACGTAGGCGCGGTGTTCTTGGTGGCATGGGTTATGCACGGTGAATGGAATTGCGCAGGGTGCCGAGGCCTGGGATCTCGATTTCGATGGTGTCTCCTGGAACCATAGGAGCGGTGCCGGCTGGGGACCCGGTGGTGATGACATCGCCGGGCAGCAAGGTGTAGGCAGCGGAGATCTCCTCCAAAATTCCGCCCATCTTCACGATCATCTGGTCCGTATTGGAATCCTGCTTTTGCTCGCGAGAACCCTCGTGCGTCAGATAAGCATTAATCTTCTGATCGTCTAGATTCAAGCTATCCAGATCGGTTTCGATCCACGGGCCGAGCGGGCAGAAGGTGTCAATGCCCTTGGCACGAGCCCATTGACCGTCTTTGAACTGCAGGTCGCGGGAGGAAACGTCGTTACAGATGGTGTATCCCAACACGTGGTCTTTCCAGTTCTCGGCCTTGATGTTTTTCGACGGCTTAGAAATGACCACGGCTAGCTCGCCCTCAAACTCGACGTTGGTGGCGTAGTCCGGGATCTTGATCGCGGCATCTGGGCCAATGACCGCGGTAGATGGCTTGATAAAAATAGTGGGAGGCAGGCTATCAGCAGACTTTTTGAAAACCTCGGCAACGTGGTCCGCATAGTTGCGTCCAAGCGCTACCACCTTGGTGGGAAGGGTCGGCGCCAACAGGCGAACCTCGTTAAGTTTCCACTCGCGGCCGGTCGGCTCCGGTGGGGTGAAGGGCGTGCCGGCAATTTCCTTTGCTACTAGCTCTTCCATTGGGGCGTCTTTGGGCCCATCGATAATGGCGAAACAGATTCCTTCTGGGTGTGCAATTCGTCCTAAACGCATAGCGGTAATCCTACTCAATAGCCACCTTCACATGTGTGCAAAGGATACGGTGTTAATTAGTTAATTTGAGTAAATTTCCTTTACCTTTTAATTGCCATTGCTGGCCCTACTGCGGACTACACCAGGAAACGCTGGGCGCCCGGGGCGTCGGCAAGCGCCTGGCACAAGAGGCCCACCTCTATGTGACGAGAAGCTTGGCGATCCGGTCACCGACTTCAACGGTCTTTATTGGTTCGGCATCGCGGTGCGCAACATCCTGTGCCACCACATCCTCAATCCGCTGCGCATTAGACTCATCACCCAGGTGACGAAGAAGCATGGCGACGGACAAGATTGCCGCCGTTGGGTCTGCAATCCCCTTACCCGCAATATCTGGCGCAGAACCATGCACCGGCTCGAACATGGAAGGATTCGTGCCAGAGGCATCGATGTTTCCGGAGGCAGCAAGGCCAATACCGCCAGTTACCGCGCCCGCCAAATCGGTCAGAATGTCTCCAAAAAGGTTATCGGTGACAATAACGTCATAGCGCGCCGGCTCTGTCACCATATAAATAGTCGCAGCATCAATATGCTGGTAATCCACCCGAACCTCTGGAAACTCGGCGGCGACTTCATTAACGGTGCGCTGCCACAACCCACCAGCATTGACCAAGACATTTGTCTTGTGCACCAAGGTCAGATGCTTACGGCGCTGCGCTGCCCGCGCAAACGCATCGCGTACTACACGCTCCACGCCGAAACGAGTATTTTGCGATACCTCGCTGGCCACCTCGTACTCAGTTCCCTCTCGCAAGGTACCGCCGTTTCCACAGTACAAACCCTCGGTACCTTCGCGCACCACAACGAAATCGATATCGCCCGGTTCAGCCAGCGGCGAGGAAGCGGTGGGATAAAGCCTGGAGGGGCGCAGGTTCACGTGATGATCCAGCGCAAACCGCATCTTAAGCAAAAGCCCCCGCTCCAGCACGCCTGGTGGTACCTCACCTGGGGCGCCGATCGCTCCCAAAAGGATCGCATCGTGCTCGCGCAGGCTCTTCAAATCAGCGTCCGTGAGAAGCTCCCCATTGCGCAGATAACGCCGCGCACCGAGGTCATACTCGGTAGTCTCGATATCGGAGCGAACGGCTCGCAGCACCTTGAGCGCTTCGGCCGTCACTTCTGGTCCAATTCCGTCGCCGCCAATCACCGCAAGTTTCATTATGTAGGATTCCTTTCTCACAGAGTGGATTCGGACTTACCCTACCAAAAGAAACCCGCGCGGCGCAGGAAATTACCTGACACCACGCGGGTTGAGACTCTGTCGCAGTCCGCAGCCTTATGCTTCCATGTTGAGCTGTTCGCATTCAGCGCCCAAGGCCGCATTAATTTCGGCGATGAGATGCTCTGGTACCTCGGCTTCGACGCGCAGAATTAGCACAGCATCAGATTCCTGTTTACCGTGCGTAAAAGCGGCCGCCACGATGTTGATTCCCGCAGCGCCCAACTTGGTGCCTACCGTTCCCAATGCACCAGGGGCGTCCGCGTAGCGGAAGAAGAGGTTGCGGCCGGTAGCACGCATATCTACGCCGCGGCCGTTGATGCGAATGAACTTTTCGGTTCCATCGATGCCGATAAGTGCGCCGGTGAGCGAGGAGATCTCGCCATCAGCACCGATAACCTTTACCTGCAGGGAAGAGCGGTGCCCCTTGGACTCCGCATTAGTAGATACCTCCACCTCTACCCCACGACTATTCGCGATCTGCATTGCATTGACAAAGGTCACCGGCTCCGAAGTCACGCCGCTAAACAGACCCCGGACGGCAGAAAGTCCTAGCACCTCCACGTCTTCGGTAGACAACTCGCCACAGGCCTCCACCTCGACGGCAACGGGGGCCTGACCCAAAAGGCGGCCAGCAGTAAGTCCTAGCTTGCGGGCGAGGTCCAACCAACCAGCAACCTCTTCTCTCACTGGCCCGCCGGAGACGTTGACCGCATCCGGCACAAACTCTCCTTCAAGCGCCTTCAAGACAGACTTCGCGACATCGGTTCCCGCACGGTCCTGGGCCTCTACAGTGGAGGCGCCTAGGTGCGGGGACACGGTGACTTGCGGCAGCTTAAAGAGCGGAGAATCAGTGCATGGTTCCGTGGCATAAACGTCAAAACCCGCACCTCGATGATGTCCCGACTCAATAGACTCAGCCAGAGCCGCCTCATCTACCAAACCGCCTCGCGCTGCGTTAATGAGAATCTGTCCCGGCTTTGCCTTGGCCAAAAGTTCCTTATCAAACATTCCGGCTGTCTCCGGAGTCTTTGGCAGGTGAATGGTCACGAAATCGGAACGCGACATCAGCTCTTCTAGCTCAACTAATTCCACGCCCAACGCTGCCGCGCGAGCCGGGTTGGCATAGGGATCGTGCGCGATAATGGTCGTCTCAAAGGGCTTCAGACGCTTGGCAAAGAGCTGGCCGATGTGTCCAAAGCCAACAATGCCGATGGTCTTTCCATAGACCTCTACGCCCTTGAAAGAAGAACGCTTCCACTCCCCTTCGCGCAGGGACTGGTCGGCCGCTGGTATCTGACGCGCCGTCGCTAAGAGCAGTGCAATTGCCTGTTCACACGCAGAGTGAATATTCGATGTTGGCGCATTGACCACCATGATGCCCTTGTCTGTGGCCGCCGGAATATCGACATTGTCCAGTCCCACTCCGGCACGGCCCACAATTTTGAGCTTTGTGGCCGCCTCCAATACCTCTGCATCAACGGTTGTGGCAGAGCGCACCAGCAAAGCCTCTGCCTCCGGAACCGCGGCGAGGAGCTCGACACGATTCGGCCCATCCACCCAACGGACCTCAACAGAGTCCCCCAAGGCCGTAACCGTGGACTGGGCTAATTTATCGGCAATAAGGACTACCGGCTTCGACATATCTTCCTTCGCTTAAGTGAAATGCGGTGCACGCGGGTTGCCCGCGTGTCAAGGAAGTGTAGTTCAGTCAGGAGTGCCCTGCTTGATTTTTGCCTTAAATTCTTTCACTCGACCGAATTCCGGCCCCAAGGCTACTAAGGCGCCGTCCTCAAGGCCCGCTACAGCAGCCATGCTGTGCTTATCCGCTAGCGGATCAGCAGTGGGCACGACCAAAACTCTTCCACCGTAGGCTGCCGCAGTAATGACGTTTGCGATGGGGCTATCCTTAGTGGCAACGATATTTGGCGCCATCTGGCCGTCTCTGCGGGACTGTGCTGGGATGGGTTGATTCTTTTCCTCGCCAGCATCAAGTTCGCCTTCATACGGCACCCAGGCAGGACGCAGCTCCATATGGGGAGTCTTATCCAGCCGTGCGATATCCTTTACCATCTGCTCCGGCGAGGCTACCACCTTGGAACCATACTGGAATGCCGTGAACTCCCCTAGTGCCCTATGCGTTCCTGGATCCTTGATCACGCTGAATTCACCAGAGGTTTCCGTCCACGGCACGTCACCGATTACCACCAGGCGACTTACTCCCAAGTCCGTGAGCAGCTTATGGATTTCCAAACGCCTAGCATCGTCATACTGCACCGCCGGCAAATGCTGGTTTACCGCCAAGGTTGCTGCACGAAGAATGGATTTATCATCCGGGGAAAAAAGGACCAGCGAATCCGAATCTGCAAAAAATAGGCGGCTGGCTTCAATTCCAATGGGGTCATTAACAATGACCAACTTGCCATCAAATTTCGGATCAATAAGACGGTTTTGGTTTTCCGCCTTGGCCTTGCTGAGATCGATTTCGGACTCATCCAAATCGGACAGACCACGCCTGACCAGCTTGGATTCTGTGACCGGAGTGCCACAGGCTGCTAGCGCTAGGGAAGCAACAAGCACTGTAGCGGCCAAGCGCACAGATTTAGCGATCAAAAGCTTGCGGACCTTCCTCTCCACCAAAAAGGTTTGCTTCATCCACATCGCGGATAACGGGTTTACCTAAAGCATATTCCACGATGCCCAAGAAACGGTGACGGCGGTCCGCAAGGAATTCACGCGGCTGTGATGCGCGCAGATAGTCCAGGTTCATTTCGTGGGATGCTAGCACCTCATCAAATTGCGTATCTTCCATGATGGACTTGGACTGAACGCGAGGTAGGTAGCGGTTGGGGGCGAAACCGTCGAGCACTACCTCGGTTCGTTTGCCCATCGGGGTGTAGTTCATCACCGACTCAGCCAAGACGGGATCAACTCCGTGACGCTTGCACCAATTGAGCGGGAACACAGGGAAAAAGCCTGGCTTGAGCTCTTCAAAGGTATGCCGGGTAAAGGCCTTTCCAGTGCGCCAGTCCTTCGCGCCGCGCGCCATGAGGAGGGCATAGAGTCCGTGCCATACGCCATCTTTGTCATCTACGGAAAGCAAACGGGATTCACGGAAGGTGGCATCGGTAACGGTCTTCGGCACCTCATCCGTTGCACCGGCTACCCATTCGGTGACCTCATCCACGTCGCGAGCTGCACGCAGTTGTACTGCAGAAGAGCCGTAGAGCTCGCCAAAGACGCCACACCAGAACCATTGGTTGATGCGGTTCCAGGACTGCTCGGTAGAAAGCGCTCCCCCGCGCTTGGCCAAGCGGGCGATAATGACTGCTAGGGGAACAATCTGCTCATTAAACGGAACCTGATCCATGCTAAGGATGCAGCGCTGCGCCAAGAACTCTGATACCTCGCGGAAGGTGATGCGCAGATCGTTGGCTGCCGACTTGTACTCCGCCAATGACAATTTCAAAATATCCTCGCGCTGGCCACCGGCACAGCCCTTTTCACCGGAGACCAGAAGCGATACTGCGGAGAGAAACTCGGTGCGGCCAATTCCGTCCAAGGCTGGAGACTTCCGCAGGTCCTTTTCCACTTCGTGCCAATCAGCGGCCAAGTGGAAGCTGGGGTCCTCAGAGGCAAAGACGGCAGTTAGCAGATCGAATACGTCCATCTGCAAACCGGCCGAGTTCGCTTGAGCGAAAATCGAGCCTATTCCGGCTCTCTCCGTCTCGCGGGAAAGTCGAATCATTGGCAGGTCATAGCCGGACAAAGGTCGAACGATGCGATTATTAAAGGCAGCCAGTTCCGCGCTGTATTCCTGCTTGGTTGCCGCAAGTTCAAAAAGCATGCCGACGCCGTCTTCACTGAGCAAAGAAGCCACGGGAATGCACATATTCTCTAGTGCATCTTCGCGCGTTAGGATATCGCCCTCAATTGCTGGTGCAAAGTGCGAGCGAATCTTACCGTCTTGATTGACCGCGAAGATGGCATCATCCGGCATTAGATCGCCGCGAACGGCCGCGCGAATATCGATAAAGAAGCGGCGGTGAATCTTCTTCTTGCGGAAGTCAGTGGTGTCTACAAAGCCCTCGCCGTTGAAGCAGTGATACAGGGTGGTCAGGCGCTGCTGCCCGTCCAAAAGGAGCAAGCCGGGGTCGACGCCGGTTTCAGGTGCGCCCGCAAGGGCACGGGGACGGAAGCGCATCTTTTCGTTTCGGGTATTAAGAGCCATGAGCGCGCCGATGGGATAGCCGCGCAGCACGGAGACAATGAGAGAACGGATACGATCTTCATCCCAGGCATAGCTGCGCTGGAAGTCAGGTAACTGGATATCCCCGCGATCAATTCGTGCAAAGAGGTCTTTGAGGTCATAGCTTGGCGTCGTAAAACCCATGGCCCTCATCCTACTCCCCGCACTGGAGTTTTACCTGAAGCAAATAAAGCTAAACCCACGGTAAACATGCCTGTTCACCGTGGGGTGCGTTACGGACACCGCCTTTTATTCCTAGGCAGTAGCATCCAGCGGGTTCTTGACCCAGCTCATCAAATCGCGCAACTTGGTGCCGGTCTTTTCAATTTCGTGCTGCGCAAATTCCTCACGCAGACTCTCCAGCTCCTTGTTGCCGCCCTCAATATTGGCCAGCAGGCGCTTGGTGAAGGTGCCGTCCTGGATATCGGACAAGATATCCTTCATGCGCTGCTTGGCATCAGCATCAATTACGCGAGGGCCAGAAATGTAGCCGCCAAACTCGGCGGTATCAGATACCGAGTAGTTCATGTTGGCGATGCCGCCCTCAAACATCAGGTCCACGATGAGCTTCATCTCGTGCAGCACCTCAAAGTAGGCCATTTCTGGCTCGTATCCAGCCTCAGTCAGAACCTCGAAGCCGGCGCGAATCAGGAACTCTACGCCACCGCACAGGACAGCCTGCTCGCCAAAGAGGTCAGTAACCGTCTCTGCTTCGAAGGTCGTCGGGATAACGCCAGCACGCGCACCACCGATGGCTGCTGCATAAGACAGGGTCAGATCGTGGCCTTCGCCCTTAGGGTCCTGTTCGGTAGCGATGAGGCACGGAACGCCCTTGCCATCAACGAACTGGCGGCGAACCAGATGGCCAGGCCCCTTAGGTGCAACCATGCCAACGGTGACATTGGCTTGCGGTTCAATCAGCTTAAAGTGGATATTCAAGCCGTGCCCAAACAGCAGCGCATTGCCGTCTTCCAAGTTGGGGGCAATTTCATCTTCAAAGATCTGCTTCTGAGAGGTATCTGGTGCCAGCAGCATGATTACGTCTGCCCACTTGGCGGCCTCTGCAACGGTCTTGACCGCAAAGCCTGCTTCCTCAGCCTTGGCCGCCGACTTGGAACCTTCACGCAGACCAATAACAACCTCGACGCCGGAATCGCGCAGGTTCTGCGAGTGTGCATGCCCCTGGGAGCCGTAACCAATAACGGCTACCTTGCGACCCTGAATGATAGCCAGATCCGCATCATCGTCGTAGAAGGTTTCAATAGCCATGTCGTAGTCCTCAATTCTGTAGTGATTGTAAGTTCAATGAGTTAACGTCCCACCTAGCACTATACCACCGTGCGAGACGCAGTGACCATATAGTGGGATTTAATTTCGCGGGGGTGCCATCGCCTTGGGACCACGCCCCAAGGCCACGTCACCAGACTGCACCAGCTCGAGCACACCGAATGGCTCCAGGACGTCGAGAAGCGCCGCTAGCTTTCCAGGAGTACCGGTAGCCTCCACCACCACGGATTCTTGTGCCACGTCTACCACGCGGGCACGGAAGATATTAACGGCATCGACCACCTGCGGCCGGTTGGCGTTATTCGCAGCCACCTTGACCAGCATCAGGGCACGCGCCACGGTCGAGTCCGGCTCGAGCTCCACCACCTTGATGACCGGCACAATCTTGTTGAGCTGCTTGGTTACCTGCTCCATAATCCTTTCGGACGCATCGACCACGATGGTCAGCCGGTTAATCCCTGGATTTTCCGTCTGGGCAGAAACCAGCGAAATAATGCTGTACCCACGCCGGGAAAACATGCCGGTCACACGGGACAGGATCCCTTCGACGTCTTCTACCAGGACCGACAGAGTATGCCGGGAAACGTCACTGGGTGCCATGCCTATACCTCCTGGATAGTCTCGTCGATATCGGCAGGAGCTTCTGCTGCCGATTCATTGTCATCAAACAGCGGGCGCAAGCCACGGGCATATTGAATTTCTTCGTTGGACGCCGCACCGCCAATCATTGGCCAGACCTGGGCATCCTCACCAACGATGAAGTCAAGGACCACTGGGCGGTCATTGATTGCGCGGGCCCGTTCAATAGCCGGCACTACTTCTTCCTCACAGGTGACTCGGATGGCCTCGCATCCCAGCGCCTCTGCCAAGCGGACGAAGTCTGGGGTATAGACATCTCGTTCTCGCAGCTTGGTATTGGAGTAGTTCTCATTAAAGAACAGTGTCTGCCACTGACGGACCATACCGAGGTTGCCGTTATTAATGACGGCAACCTTAAACGGAAAGCCCTCCAATGCCGCGGTGGTGAGCTCCTGGTTGGTCATTTGGAAGCAACCGTCACCGTCAATCGCCCACACTTCTTTATCCGGGCACGCTGCCTTGGCGCCGAGGGCCGCCGGCACGGCATAGCCCATGGTTCCGGCACCGCCGGAGTTGATCCAAGAGCGTGGATGTTCAAAATCAATGAACTGTGCCGACCACATCTGGTGCTGTCCCACACCGGCACAGTAGATAGCCTCAGGACCTACGGTTTCACTCAGCTTTTCCAACACAAATTGGGGATTGAGCTGACCATCCGGAGTGGGATCATAGCCACGGGGGAACCGTTCCTTGAGCCCATCGAGGTAATCCCGCCATGGGCCTACTTCCGGAGATTTCACCGCGGAGTTCTTACGGTACTCCTTTAAGAGACCTGCCAACACGTTGCGGGCATCGCCCACGATTGGCACGGCAACGTCGCGGATTTTCCCAATTTCAGCCGGGTCAATATCAGCATGAATTACCTGGGCCTCAGGGGCAAAAGTGGAGGTATCACCGGTTACTCGATCATCAAATCGCGCGCCGATAGTAATCAACAGGTCAGCTCGCTGCATGGCCGCAACTGCAGGGACGGTGCCATGCATGCCCGGCATGCCCATGTGGAGCGGATGAGATTCTGGGAAGGCCCCCAAGGCCATGAGCGTAGTAACAACAGGGATTCCGGAAAATTCCGCAAACTCGCGCAGCTCCTTGGCCGCCTCGGCCTTGATGACACCGCCGCCGGCATAGATGACCGGCTTTTCTGCCTGTGCAATGAGCTCAACCGCTTGCGCGATCTGGCGATGGTGTGGCTTGGTCGTAGGTTTATATCCAGGCAGATCAAACGTAGCCGGGAAGGAATATTCCAATTCACCGTTTTGCACGTCCTTCGGGATATCCACCAAGACCGGCCCCGGACGGCCCGTAGACGCCAGATGGAATGCGGCTGCAATGGCAGCTGGAATCTGTCTCGGTTCTGTCACGATGTAGTTGTGCTTGGTAATCGGCATCGTCACGCCGCGAATATCGGCCTCTTGGAAGGCATCGGTTCCCAAGAGGTTGCTACCCACCTGGCCGGTGATGGCAACGATAGGAACGGAGTCCAGGTTGGCGTCGGCAAGCGCTGTCACCAAGTTGGTCGCACCCGGCCCGGAGGTGGCAATGCATACGCCTACCTTGCCGGAAGCTTGGGCGTAGCCTTCGGCGGCGTGGCCGGCACCCTGTTCATGGCGGGTGAGCACATGGCGCAGCTTGGTCGAGGTGTGCAAGGCATCGTATAGAGGAAGCACGGCACCGCCTGGAATGCCGAAGACGAGATCGGTTCCCAAGTCTTCGAGAGTGCGGACAATGGCGTGGGCACCACTCATCCGCTCCGGAGCGTGGGCGCGTGAGGCTGCAGCCACCGAAGCGGGCGTGGGCGAAGTTGTCGTAACCACGGTTAATGTGCTCCTTGGAATGGTCTATTACAGGGCCTGATCATCATTGGCGTCGGCTCCAGATATGAACAAAGCCCCCGCGGGCTTTTCTGTCTGCGGGGGCGAAGTGCGTCGACGTCATGAGGCGTCGCGGTCACCACCGCGTTGGTACTACCTGAAGTCGAATAATGATCATGGGCCTGACTATACTTTGATAGGTATTACACTCGTGGAGATTACCCCCTTTTGGGATCGCATTCCCACCTGGTGGGACACGCCTGAAAGATAGGTTCGCCCTTGCCGGCCTTAGTGAATTAGGCTTGCACACTATGACTCCACCACCTAAGGACAACAAACCTCGTCAGTCCACCACCCAGGCAGAGGTTTTCAAGCCATCCCGCGACCATATCTTGGGCATCCTCATCCTGTCCGCCATTGCTCTGCTGAGCATCGGATGGGCCCCCAAATACCTCGCATGGCTGTTCATAATCCCCATCCTCGGATTGTGGTGGGTCATAAAATCCCGTACCAAAGTCTCAGAATCTGGAATCGCTATCTCTTACGCATTCCGGAAAAATATCCAGATCCCATGGGACGATTTTGCCGGAATCGGCTTCCAACGCGCCCGCGCCTTCGCCCGTACCAAGGCCGGCGCGGAGCACAGCCTGCCCGGCGTTACCTTTAACTCGCTCCCGCGACTTTCGGAGGCCTCCCGCGGCCGCATCCCTGACGCCCTTACCCAGGGCCGTGAAGCGGCAGATGACAAGGTGGTAATTGTCCACCGTGACGGCCAACAAGTCCTCCTCAGCAAAGAAGAGTATGAGGACTACCTCGAGCGCCACCCCGAGCTCAAGCCTCCGGCCGAAAACTAAATACGCCGCCTACACTCCCCCCACATCCTTGAAGGAATGGTGACTGAAAACCATGTTCCCGCTGCGTTCAAAAGTAACTACCGTCGGCCGCCAAGCCTCTGGAGCCCGCGCCCTCTGGCGGGCCACCGGCACCAAGGAAAATGACTTTGGCAAGCCGATCGTCGCCATTGCCAACTCCTATACCCAATTCGTCCCCGGCCACGTACACCTTAAAAACGTTGGCGATATCGTCGCCGACGCCGTACGCGAGGCCGGCGGCGTACCGAAGGAATTCAATACCATCGCTGTCGATGATGGCATCGCCATGGGACACAGCGGCATGCTCTACTCGCTGCCTTCGCGCGAAATCATCTCCGATTCCATCGAGTACATGGCCAATGCCCACACTGCCGACGCCCTGGTGTGCATCTCCAACTGTGATAAAATCACCCCGGGCATGCTCAATGCGGCGCTGCGCCTGAACATTCCCACCATTTTCGTCTCCGGCGGACCGATGGAGGCCGGCAAAGCCGTCGTGGTTGATGGCGTAGCCCACGCCCCCACTGACCTCATCACTGCCATTACCGCCTCCGCCAATGACGCGGTATCTGATGAAGGCTTGTCCCAGGTAGAGGAATCCGCCTGCCCCACCTGCGGGTCCTGTTCTGGCATGTTTACCGCCAATTCGATGAACTGCCTGACAGAGGCCCTTGGCCTGGCGCTGCCCGGCAACGGCACCACCTTGGCCACCCACACGGCTCGGCGCAGCCTATTTGAAAAGGCCGGCTCCACCATCGTCGATATGTGCCGCCGCTATTACGGCGAGGAGGACAAATCCGTTCTCCCCCGCAATATCGCCACCAAGGAAGCCTTCACCAACGCCATGGCGCTAGACATGGCCATGGGCGGATCCACCAACACCATCCTGCACACGCTTGCAGCCGCACAGGAAGGCGAGGTGGATTTCACCCTCGATGACATTAATGACATCTCCTACCGCGTGCCTTGCCTGTCCAAGGTCGCGCCCAATGGCACCTACCACATTGAGGATGTCCACCGCGCCGGCGGCATCCCCGCCATCTTGGGAGAACTTCGCCGCGCCGGGCACCTGAACTTGAAGGTGCATACGGCGCTGTACGATAACGCCGAGCAGTGGCTCGATGATTGGGATATCCGCAACCCGCACGCCACCGATGAGGCCCGTGAGCTTTATCTCGCCGCCCCCGGCGGCGTGCGCACCACCGAACCATTTTCCCAATCCAACCGCTGGGATGAGCTCGATACTGACGCCGCTAATGGCTGCATTCACGACGCCGATCATGCCTTTTCTTCCGACGGCGGCTTGGTTGTCCTGCGCGGAAACCTGGCCCCCGACGGGGCCATCGTGAAGGCAGCGGGCGTCGATGAAGAGCTGTGGACCTTCTCTGGACCTGCTCGTGTGGTCGAATCCCAAGAAGAGGCCGTATCGATAATCCTGGACAAGGAAGTTCAGCCGGGCGACGTGGTGGTCATTCGCTATGAAGGCCCGTCCGGCGGCCCTGGCATGCAGGAGATGCTCCACCCAACCTCTTTCCTCAAAGGCGCCGGGTTGGGCAAGGCATGCGCCCTGATTACCGACGGCCGCTTTTCCGGCGGCACCTCCGGCCTTTCCATCGGCCACATCTCCCCCGAGGCGGCCCACCAGGGCCTTATCGGGCTCATCGAAAATGGCGACACCATCACCATCGACATCCACGAGCGCGAACTCACCCTGGATGTGGACGAGGACGTGCTGGAGCGCCGCCGAGCCGCCCAAGAACTGCGCGAGCACCCCTGGACTCCAGTGAGCCGCAACCGACCGATCACCAAGGCGCTGCGCGCGTATGCGGCCATGGCAACCTCTGCCGACCGCGGCGCGGTACGCGTGGTTGACGGTTATGTGAATTAGCAGGAGATAGCTGCTAAATTGCTGTGCCTCGATGGGGTGCACGCCCGTTTACCTGGAGATCGCATAAAGTGTACTGCGATGAAACTCGCGCGCACCCCATTTTTCCGTTATGCCTTAGCTCTGCTGGGGCTCCTCTGTGGCGCCCGGAAGGTTGTTCAGGACACCCGCATCACGGACTTCCCCATCGATATGGTGATTTACCGCGAAGGCGTCAAGGCCTTCCTTGAGCATCGCTCTGTCTATAGCGAGCCCATGCTGGCCGGGGACATTGAACTTCCCTTCATTTATCCGCCCTTTGGCGCGCTCGTCATGGTTCCGATCACGGCCTTTGACGGCATTGACCACGATATGGCGGGCGACATCATGATCGTCGTGTCCGATCTACTCCTGCTTGTCTGCCTCTACTTTGTCTTCAAGGCGGTGCTAAAGAAGCCGGATTTTCTCTTGCCAATTACCACCATTGCTTGGGCCATTGCCTTGCGCTTCGAACCGGTTGACCTCAACAATGGTTTTGCACAGATCAATATCGTGGTGATGGCGCTGGTTATCCTCGACCTCGTTCCGCGTAAGCGCTTACTGCCGCAAGGCGTCTTGATTGGCTTGGCCGCCGCTATCAAAATTACCCCACTGGCGATGCTGCTCTATTTCCTCGTGCGCAAGGAATGGAAGCAGATTGCCACGGCTTTCCTTTCCGCAGTCGCTGCCACTCTCCTCGCCGCAGCCTTCCGCTGGGAGGCATTCGTGGAGTTCTTCAGCTCTAAATTGCTCGATATGGGCTCTGGCGGCGACTTCGGCGTCGCAACCGAGTACCAGTCCAATAGTTCCATCAAAGGAGCCATTCAGCGCATGTATTCCTCTACGGAAGCCATGGACGCAAATGGACTGACCATCAATATTGCGTGGATCGCCGCCTCCCTCGTGGTTATTGCATTCGCGGCGTGGCTTACCAAGCGACTGTGCGAGGAGCACTTGCTTGTCGACGCCCAAATGGTCACCGCCCTCACCCTCCTGCTCATCTCCCCTGTTTCCTGGTCGCACCACTGGGTCTGGCTCACGCTCATTATCCCGGTCTTCGTCTACCGCGCTTGGTCCTGGCTGCCGTCTGGATGGGCCGCGGGCAGCCTGCTTGCTGTCCTCCTCGCCTGGACAGGCATGTTGCTGACCGTACCTCCCAAGTGGTGGTGGGGCGATCAAGTTGATGTCCACGCCATGGAGCGCTACCAGAAGTTCTGGGTGGATGACTTCGTGTGGCTAACCATAGTGACCGGCGCACTTTTCGCAGCCGCTTTCTATGCCTCCCAGCACAATAACCGGAACGCGAATACCGCTACTCCTGCCCTGCTAACGTCTTAAGCGCTGCAAGGTGCGAATCGAATGCGGCCTTGCCTTTGGCCGTGAGCATCACCCACACCGTGTCCTTGCCGCGCGAGGATCCATACTCACGAAAGCGACTGACATATCCCTCTTTTTCCAGTGCGCTTAGCTGCTTAGACAGCGTGGCATCGGATTGATTCACCTTGTCTCGAATCGCGGCAAAGCGCATCTCTTTGTTGATGGCGCCTTCCAGTGCCCCAGCCGCGTTGAGCACCGCACAAATTTTAAACCGATTAAGCGGGTGAATTACTGGGTCGAGCTCATTCATCGTCGTTTGCCCGCTTATTACTCTCGCGGTCTCGCGTGGACAGATCCATCGCACCGGAGTTGAGAACCCAAAACACGCCCAAGCCCCACAACGTGAATGCTACGGCCGCAATTACAATGTGCCCTTCGAGATAGGGCTGGAAAAACACCGGAGCGAACATCACTGGAAAAGTGAAATAGTACTTCTTATCCGGCTCCGGCTGGTTGAATGGATCCTGCCTATAGCTCGGACGCACATCACTCTGATGGGCACCAACCCACATGATTGCTCCAAGACCAAACACCACGAAGCCGAGGAACACCCACAGAGAAATATCATCTTCCCACTGGCTCATAACGAAATAGCTTCCTGCGAACACTACTGCAAGCAAAGCATTAATCACCGTCTTTCGCCTGCCATTTTGCCCCCTCTCCACGTCTTCATTGAAAGACAGTGCCTCGTGCACGCTCTCGTCCATGATCGCCGTTCCTTCCACCTTCGACTTTTCGTTGTTTTCCACTTTAGAAAGTATCATACTTTCCACCCCGGAAAGCAAGGGGAAAAGAAAATCCGCCGCGAGTGCGACGGATAATCTACTGGCGATTAGTTCAGCGGATTAACTCCCGCACCGAAGAACCAGAGTCCTACGAGAATCGCTACGCCGATAAGCACAAAGACCCAGGAGGTGCCCAGCGGGCGGCGTGCCCAGGAGCGCTTGAAGTCTAGGGAAATAAAGCCCGGGCCAGTAAACTGCAGGCCTACTGCGATGACAAAGAGGACCAAGGAAAGCCAGACCGAATCTGGCCAGCTAAAGACGTCCAAGCCGGCGCCGGCCTGCGCTAGTTCATGCACAGCGGTAAAGCCGGTCACTACCAATCCGAGCATGGCAGCCAGAGGCGTAATGAGACCCAGCAACAGGAATACACCAGCGATAAGCTGCATGGTCGGAACCGCAATGGATAGTGCGGTATCCCAGGCATAGTTAGCAAAGTCGCCCTCTAGACCGGACAAGCCCTGACTATCACCGAGCTCGAAAAAGGTTTTTGCACCGGCAATGATCAGGTAGGCGCTCAGTGCGATGCGAATGAATAGCAGACCAAAATCGATGGTGCCACGGCGGCCATAGCGTTGATAGCCTTCCTTTTCTTCTTGTTCCGCCCGTAGGCGTGCCTCGCGCTCCTCTGCGGTTTCGGTGCCGAGGGTACTGTCCACGGGGGCGTCGGCAGTAGCAAGTGCCGTCTCCTGCTCCACGCTAGCCGGCGTGGTGGACTCCGGTTGCGCGAAGGCTACGGTCTCCTCGCCGGCGTCACTGTCCTGACGTGCAGCTTCATTAGCACTGGAATAGGACAGTACCTCGGTTTCCGGGTGGTCCTGCTGCGCCTGGGACGGCTTGATCTCCTGCGGCTCAGCGCGGCCGGCGCGCTCGAAGAGGCCAGGCTTCGACTTTCCCTGGCCGGAGACAGAATCCTTACTAGCGGGCTTCGCGTTGTAGGTAGGGACGTCCATATCCTCATCAAACGGGGTGGCTTTATCCGGTTGCTGCTTATCGCTCATAGCTCCAACTTAGGGGACGTGCCTGCACTTTTGTGGTACCCACCACGGCGCGCCGCGCGAGCACGCGTACTACGTCGCCACTAGATCGGCCGCAGCCTCGATTACCGAACGCGTAAGTTCGCTCAAAACCTCTGACTCCAAGCGCCAACGCTGCCAATAAAGGTCAATATCGAGCGGCGAGTCGTCGAGAAGCACCAGCTCTTTTGCCGCCAATAGGGGCAGCGCTTGGGCCTGGGGCAACAATCCCCACCCCAGGCCAACGCGAACGGCCTCCAGGTAGCCCTCGGAAGAGGGAATCTGTGATACCCGTGCACGCACCACGGCCGAATCAATGAAGCGCTCGCGCATCGCATCATCCAGTACTTGATCGTTGGGCCCATAGCCTACAAGGGGCATAGTTTCCCAGGTCAGGCGGCCACTATGGAAGCTTTCTGCAATATGTGGTGCCGCGACTGGGAAATACCGCATCGTACCCAAAAAGCTAGACTCGCAGCCCGAGACCGGCGTGGCTTCCCTCGTTACCGCGCCAAGCACATCGCCCCGCCGCAGCATGGCTAAGGTGCGGGCCTCATCCTCAATCCGGATGCGCAGGGCGACATCACCCTGCCGCGCGGTATCGCTAAGCACCCTACGAAACCATGTCGCTAGAGAATCCGAGTTCACCGCGACAGAGAGCGGGACCCGGGCCAAGCGGTGGCCTAGGCGGGCATCCGTCTCCGCCTGCACCAACGCCATGCGGCGTGCGGATTGAACCAGGATCTCCCCCGCTTCCGTGGCGGTTACCGGGGTAGCACGGCGAAGGAGCACGCGACCGGTGCTCGATTCTAGGGCCTTAATTCTTTGGCTTACCGCAGACGGCGATATACCGAGTACAGCAGCGGCGACATCGAAGCTGCCTTCGTCCACGATGGCGAGCAATGTTTCTAAGTGCACCGGGTTCATGAAGCTATTCTAAACCAACTGTAGATTCATTAACTGGACTAATTCAGGCCGAGAATTCACACTGGAAGGCATGTCCATCGTGCTTGCTGGTTTCTTCCTGGGATTATCGCTCATCGTGGCCGTTGGCCCGCAAAATGCCATGCTGCTCAAGTACGGCATTCGCCGCGACCACATTGGCCTCATCATTGCCGTCTGCGCGCTTTCCGACGTCCTCCTGATTACCGCCGGCACGGCCGGAGTGGGGTACCTGGTAGAAAAATTCCCCAACGCCCTTAAGGTTCTGAAATATGTTGGCGCCGCTTACCTGGCGTATTTCACCTTTACCTGCTTCCGCGATGCGGTCAAGACCAAAGGCGAGGCCATCGAGGTGGAATCGACAGAGCCGAAATCTCCGCAGGAAGTCGCTTCCTTCGATGGCTCTCAGGCACGCAGCACGACCAAGACCGCAGCTCGCGTCGAGATCAAGCGCTCCCCTTCGTGGGTTAAGCCGCTATTGACCGCCCTGGCCTTAACGTGGCTTAACCCAGGCGCCTACGTGGACGTAGTGGTCATGCTCGGCAGCATTGCTAATCAATATGGCGAATCGGGACGCTGGCTTTTCGCCGTGGGTGCAATCTGTGCCAGCTTCTCTTGGTTTCCGTTTATCGGCTTCGGTGCCGCGCGTTTTTCCCACGTGTTGTCCCGGCCCACGGTATGGCGCTGGATCAACTTCGGCATCGGCGTCATCATGATCGGCCTAACACTCAAGTTGCTCCTGCTCTAGGGGGCTGGGACTCGGTAGCAGCCTAGTCGCCGCGAACGCGCGAAGCCGTGGCGTCGGCCCACCGGTTGATTCCGGCATCGTGGGCGGCGTCATCAATAGCAGCAAGCTCATCCGCGCTAAATTCCAGGTTATCCAGGGCTCCAAGGTTGTGCTCAAGCTGCTCTACCGAAGAAGCACCCAAAAGCGCCGAGGTAAGCGTGCGATCCCCCTGATCACGCAGCACCCACGAGATGGCCATCTGGGCCAGCGACTGGCCGCGCTTGCCTGCAATATCGTTGAGCGAGCGGATCATGGAAAGGTTTTCCTCATTAAGCCAGTCCTTTTCCAGGGTCTTATTCTTCGCCGCGCGCGAATCTGCGGGGATGCCATCGATATAGCGATCTGTCAGCATGCCCTGTGCTAGTGGACCAAAGCCAATGACACCCAACCCACTGCGCGCCGTGACATCAAGCAGGGACTCGCCATCCTCGCCCGGGCGCTCAATCCAGCGGTTCAGAATGGAATAACTGGGCTGATGAATCAGCAACGGACAGCCTTCATCTTCCATAAACTCCATGGCCTCCGCGGTAAGCTCCGGACCATAAGAGGAAATGCCCACATAGAGAGCCTTGCCGGAGGCCACGATATCCCGCAGTGCGTACAGGGTCTCTTCCAGCGGAGTGTCCGGGTCCGGACGGTGATGGTAGAAGATGTCCACGTAGTCCAAGCCCATGCGCTTCAAGGAAGCGTCCAAGGAGCTCACCAGGTACTTGCGAGAGCCCCCGAAACCGTAGGGCGAACCATTCATTACCCAACCCGCCTTGGAAGAAATAATCATTTCATCGCGGAAAGGGCGGAAATCGCGGGCGAAGATGCGGCCGAAGTTGTCCTCCGCGGCACCTGGTTCAGGGCCGTAGTTATTGGCCAAATCGAAATGAGTAATCCCCCGGTCATACGCCGCGCGCAGGATTTCGCGCTGCGTGGCCAGGGGACGATCGTCGCCGAAGTTCTGCCATAAGCCAAGGGAAATGGCCGGCAGCTTCAGCCCAGAGTTGCCTACTCGGCGGTACTCCATCGAATCATAACGGTCAGATGCGGGTGCATAGATGCTCATGGCACCCATTGTCCGCTTAATTCTTGGAATTGTCAGCCTGTGGCAGATCCTCATCTTCTTCCGGGTCGCCGGATGCGCCGGTTTCTTCGACCCACTTTTCAATTTCTTCCGGCGTACGGTCGGTTTCTACCGCGTCGCGTTCGGTGTAATAGGAGTAGTCGTGGCGCTTTTCTGCGTACTCCTTTTTGTCAAAGTCCACGTCATCGTCGCCGTCAAGCTCCTCGGTGACCTCATCCACCAGCTCATCATAGAGGGCCTCGTTATCCATATTGGAGTCCTCGATGTGCTGGCCAATCTCGTCATCATAACGCTCAGCGTCATAGTCCTTGTTGGGGTTCAGCTTCAGGTGCATAAGTGAACGTAGGCGCTCGCGACGCACTGCCTCGTCCTTAATCTGGGCTTGGCTACGGAACCAGGCAAATACCAAGATTGCCACCATGAGGATGCCCATGTAGCCGATGATTGGGTAGATGTAGTTCATCAAGGTCTTAAAGCCGGCGAAAGAGACCGCGAAACCAGCCAAGCAGCCGATGACGAAGATAACTGGGAAGCGCTTCTCATGGCCGGCGGACAGGCGTTTGCCCAGCGCGTAGAACATACCGATAGCGGTATTGAAGATCATCAGGTAGATGATGACCGCCATGATGGAGCCGAGCGTCGGGTTAACGCTATCTACCAAAGACAGCATCGGAATATCGGAGCCTTGCGCCTTGTCCGAGTTCATCAGCAAGGAGAATCCGGCAAGGCCCATCATGATGGAGTAGATGATGCCGCCTACAATGCCGCCCCAACCGGCCTCGCGCGGACTAATATTATCGCCACCGATAACCAGGGACATGGACACGGCGAGCATCAGGGCAAGGCCGTTGTAGTTGAGTGCGGAAATGAGCCAGTTACCAATCGGGGTGTCGATCTGGCTGGAGGCGTCCATAGCGGCGCCGATGTCATCCGGCATATTAAGGCCGGTGTAGATGGCTACACCAATGACCGCAATGATGATGGTCGGTGTTACAGCACCGATAACCTTGGATACCTTATCCACGTCGAGCATGCCCACGACAAGCACCAAGACCAGCATGAGCGTAGAGCCGATCCACGTCTTCCAGCCAAACTGCTGCTCCATATTGGAACCCGCTCCGGCCAACATCACAAAGCCAATAGCAAAGAGGGTGATGATGACCGCGATGTCCAGCAACTTGGAGACGATCGGGTGGGTGACATTGCGGAAAACGGTGTTGTGTTCAGAAGCGTGGAAGTAGCTGCCCAACTGCAAGAACACGGTACCGGCAAGGGTCATGACGAGTGCGGCGATGATGAGGCCAGGAATGCCCCAAGAACCAAAGGCGGTGAAGTACTGCACCACCTCTTGGCCCGTGGCAAAGCCGGCGCCGACCAACAAACCCACGAAGGACATGGCAATGGCGATAATGTTTTTAGAAGACACGGTTGCCTAACTTTTGTAGCGAATATCTTTCGCATACTGGTGCGCGCGGCCCCTGTCCCCCACTCCCCAGCACGTGGGCTACACAACACCGATATGCGTTCCTTAAGGAATGGTACGTAAGTGACCCGTTAAACACCTACTGGCGCATACCGATGTTGTGCTAAATCACATTCTGACGTTCCGCGAATTCAACCTAACGCTTTAGTCGTCAAAGGTCGCGGTATCAATCACGAAGCGGAACTTTACATCGCCTTGCACCACGCGCTCATAGGCGTCATCAACATCGTTGACGCCGATCTTTTCAATAACGGCGCCGATACCGTGCTCGGCACAGAAGTCCAGCATCTCCTGGGTCTCTGCAATGCCGCCGATATTATTACCTGTAAGCACCTTGCCGCCGCCGACGAGGCTGCTCATATGGATCCCCAACTCCTCCGGCGGAAGTCCAACAACGGACATGATGCCGCGCGGCTTCAGTAACTGCAGATAGTCATCGAGGGAGTACCGGGCAGATATGGTGGACAAGATGACGTCGAATTCGCCGCGGTGGGTGACAAAGAAGTCTTCCTCTTCACCGGTGGCCAGAATATGCTTTGCACCCAGCTCATAGGCTTCCTTTTCCTTGCGCAGGGAGCGGGAAATCACGGTTACTTCCGCGCCCTTTGCCGCAGCGATCTGCACACCCATGTGGCCCAAGCCGCCTAGGCCTACTACGGCAACCTTGTCGCCTTCTTTAACCTGCCAGCGAGCCAGCGGCGAATAGGTGGTGATTCCGGCGCACAGCAGCGGGGCTGCGACGTCAAAGTCAATACCCTCTGGAATGGTGCACACGAAGTCTTCGTTGACTACTACCTTCTGGGCATAGCCGCCTTGAGTAATGGTCCCGTCTACGTCTTCGGAGTTATAGGTGCCCACGTTGCCATTCAGGCAGTTCTGCTCTTGGCCGTTGCGGCACTGTTCGCACTCGCCACAGGAGTTCACTAGGCAGCCCACGCCCACGCGGTCGCCCACTTTGAACTTGGTGACCTTATCACCCACAGCTTCCACAACGCCGGCGATCTCATGGCCCACTGTCAGGGGGAAGTGCGCCTGACCCCACTCGTTGCGGATGGTGTGAATATCGGAGTGGCAAATACCTGCAGCCTTGATATCAATGACCACATCGTATTCGCGCGGATCGCGGCGCTCGATTTCTACGATTTTGAATGGTGCTTCAGGGCTTTCCTTTTGCAATACTTTGCTCTTAATTGTCATGCCCACGACCCTACGCGTGGCCCCACTGACCTCGCCTAACGAAAGTAATCACCATTTCCGGCAGGGGAGGAAAACTAAAAACAGCCACGCCCCTCTGGTTGAGGAGGGAAAGCGCGGCTGGTTCTTTGGGGGTCTTAGTTCAGCTTCTCTGCGATAAGCTTATTGACTTGGCCCGGATCGGCCTTGCCCTGCGTGGCCTTCATGACCGCACCCACGATGGCACCGGTGACCTTCTTATTGCCGGCACGGTACTTTTCCACAATGTCCGGGTTGGCGGCCAGCGCGTCATCTACGGCGTTCTCGATGGCGCCGTCATCGCGCACGACCTCCAAACCACGCTTTTCGACGACTTCGTCGACGTCACCCTCGCCCGCCAACACACCATCGACGGCCTTGCGCGCGAGCTTGGTGGTCAGCTTGCCTTCGTTGACGAGTGCGATAACGCGCGCCACGTGCTGCGGAGTAATGGACAAACCAGCAAGATCGGTATCCTGCTCGTTGGCCTTGCCGGCTAGGTAGGAAACCCACCAGGAGCGTGCCTCGTCTGGCTTCGCACCGGCCTCGACGGTATCCACGATGAGGTCGAGGGCACCGGCATTAACCAGGTCGCGCATCTCCTCATCCTTGATACCCCACTCTTCCTGGATGCGCGCACGGCGAACCCATGGCAGCTCCGGAAGGGTCTGGCGCAGCTCTTCTACCCACTCGCGCGGGGCGATGACCGGCGGCAGGTCCGGATCATTGAAGTAACGGTAGTCTTCCGCGGTTTCCTTCGGACGACCCTTGGAGGTGGTGCCATCGGCCTCTTGATAGTGGCGGGTTTCCTGGTCAATGGTGCCGCCATCTTCGAGCACCTGCGCCTGACGCTGCATCTCGAAGCGAACCGCCTGCTCCACGGAACGCAGGGAGTTAATGTTCTTGGTTTCGGTACGGGTACCAAACTCTTCCTGGCCCACCGGGCGCAGGGATAGGTTGGAATCCACACGCATAGAGCCTTGGTCCATGCGGGCGTCGGAAACGCCCAAGGCTGCAACGAGCTCGCGCAGGGCGGAAACGTAAGCCTTAGCCACCTCGGGCGCGCGCTCACCGGCGCCAATGATCGGCTTGGTAACAATCTCAATGAGAGGAATACCCGCACGGTTACAATCCACCAGGGACGCCGTGGCACCGTGAATACGACCGTCCGCACCACCGAGGTGGGTCAACTTGCCGGTGTCTTCCTCCATGTGGGCACGCTCGATTTCTACGCGCCACTCGGTGCCGTCCTCCAACACAACGTCCAGGTAGCCGTCATAGGCAATCGGCTCGTCATACTGGGAAATCTGGTAATTCTTCGGCTGGTCCGGGTAAAAGTAATTTTTGCGGGCAAAGCGTGAGGACTCCGCAATGGAACAATTAAGCGCAAGCCCAATCTTGATGGCACCCTCCACGCCCTTGGAGTTAACTACCGGCAGCGCACCGGGAAGGCCCAGGGATACCGGGTCAACGTTGGAATTAGGCGCTGCGTTGAAGTTCGTAGGAGAGGTAGAAAACATCTTCGTTTCCGTATCCAGCTCTACGTGGACTTCCATGCCCATTACCGGTTCGAACTTTTCTAGGACCTCATCGAAGTCCATCAGGTCATACATCGCAGCAGTCATGCGTGCCATCTTAATACGTCCATGCGCCCGCGCGCTCACGCCCCTAAGCTGAATATTATGACTACACCACATAGCGTTGATGCCGCGCTTATCGATGCCCCGTTGATCAACATCGCAGTCTTCCGCACTGCCCCTACCCCTGAGGAGGTAAGCGAGCTTCTGACCACCACTTTTGGCGATCGCCTGGGAGATATCATGCCGGGCAAGAACCCGGGAAGCATCATGGCCGAGCTTGATGATTCCTTTTTATTGCACTACCAAGCCGTCGATACCCCACCCACCCGCGATAGCTATGGCCTCCACCCCATTTTGAGCGCGGATGCCCGCGGCCTCGATTCCGCCACCGCACAAATCCTCGTGTCCGTGCTTCCCCGTGAGACCGAAAATGATCGCGCGAAGCAATTCCGCGAGGCCCGCCGCGATCACCTTGAGCTACTCTCCAAGGCCACTGCGGTGGTAGCCGAGCACCCCGACTGCCTGATAGTCCATAACCCTCGCGGCAACGTTTCTATCGCGCCGAATACTTTCCTCGAGGCCGTTCGGGATAACCTTGCCCCAATGCACATCGCTCCGGTGTGGCTTACCCAAAAAGAAAACACAATCTTGGGATATACCGTTGGGCTGGTCCAAGCCGGACACCCGGAAGTCCAGGCGGCCACCGAATCCATGGATCCGACCGATCTCTATTACAAGCTGGCCAATATCGCAGACCATGTTCTGCAAGGCGCCACCGTCAAAGACGGCGACACCCTATCTTTCGAGCAAGGCCAGCCCCCACTCACCGTGCAGAAAGAGCCCTGGTATGTAGACGAGTCCTACCCTGCGGTCACGATTAATTTTTAGCAGTTCTTCCGCCCTACTTCCGGGAATCCGAATAGCGGCAGATGGCTGCAAGCACCGCACCAGAGAGGTTGTGCCACACTGAAAAGACGGCACCTGGCAGGGCGGCCAATGGGTTCATATAGGTCGATGCCAGGGAGGTGGCCAAGCCGGAGTTTTGCATGCCCACCTCGACGACCATGGTGCGACGGGCGGTAATAGGCTGTTTGGTGACCGCTCCTGCAATGTAGCCCAGCAGATAGCCACAGGCATTATGGGCAACTACGGCCGCAAAGACCAGCGCACCCGCCGTAGCGATGGTGTCGTGCGCGCCGCCGACCACGATGCACACAATGGCCGAAATGGCCGCAACCGAGATCCACGGCAATGCCGCGTTAATCTTTGCCACCACGCGCGGAACCAGCATGCCGATGAAAATACCGGCGACTACCGGAATGAGCACGACCTTCACAATGGACCACGCCATGGCAGAGGCGGAGACTGGCATATACTCCCCCGCCAACCACAAGGTCAACAAAGGGGTAAGAACCGGCGCCAACAGAGTGGAAATAGACGTCATGGTCACCGACAGAGCCACATCACCGCGCGCAAGATAAGACACCACATTGGAACTCGTACCGCCGGGCGCGCATCCTACAAGGATAACGCCGGCAGCTACAGCATCGGGAAGATCCATCACCGCGACTACCAGCAGCGCCACCAGCGGCATGATAACGAACTGCGCTACCACTCCAATGAAAACGGGCAGCGGACGGCGTGCCACCAAAGCAAAATCCACCGGCTTGAGGGTCAGGCCCATACCGAACATGACAATCCCCAGCAGCGGGGTGACCTGCGGGGCGAAGGAAGCTGCGGTTTCTGGCGCGAGGTATCCCACCACGCCACCGATAATCACGAGCACGGGAAAGCCTAGCGCTGCAATGAGCGCTTGACGGTCTTGTGCTGCGGAGGGCGCAGAGGGCACCTCTACCCGATTATCTGTCATGCTATCGATACTCATGGACAAAAGAATACGCTCCCACCCAGTGGGAGCGCTATCTTAATATTCGGAACGCGGAATGCCTCTAGCCAAAGAGCGCCTGCGCGTTGCGGTAACGCGATTCCGGTACCGTCTTCAATTGGCCCACGGCATCTTCGAGTGGAACTAGGTCAATATTTTCACCATGCAGGGCAACACACATGCCGGATTTGCCCTCGTGAATAGCACGGGCTGCATGTACACCGTATCGAGTTGCAAGGACGCGATCATAGGCCGTCGGCGTGCCGCCGCGCTGGATATGCCCCAGCACGGTCGTACGCACGTCATACCCGGTGCGTGCCTTGATTTCATCGCCGATTACCTGGCCGATGCCGTTAAAGGTCTGGTGACCGAACTGATCGACGCCGCCGGCCTCGAAGTCCATCGTCCCTTCCTTTGGGAGGGCGCCTTCTGCCACACAGATAATGCCGTACTTCTCACCCATCTGGAAGCGGCGTTCCATCGCCTTCGTAATCTCCGCGATATCGAAAGGCTCTTCCGGTACCACGGTGTAGTGCGCACCGCCGGCCATGCCCGCATGCAGGGCAATCCATCCCACGTGGCGGCCCATAACCTCCACGATCAGGATGCGATTATGGGACTCCGCGGTGGTGTGCAGACGGTCGATAGCATCGGTGGCCACAGAAACCGCAGTATCGAAACCAAACGTGTAGTCGGTGGCATTGACGTCATTATCAATGGTCTTCGGCACGCCCACTATCGGCACGCCGTTATCAGAAAGCCACTTTGCACCCTTGAGGGTACCTTCACCACCGATGGCGACTAGAGCATCTACCCCGGCATCCGCCATGTTGGACTTAATCTGGTCAAGGCCGGCCTTGAACTTATCCGGATGCAGGCGACCGGTGCCCAGGATGGTGCCGCCGCGCAACAGAATACGGTCGATTTCCGCATCGTCATAAAGATCGCGGCGGCGGTCTTCCATCAGGCCCACCCAGCCGTCTTCATAACCTACAACGGTATCTCCAAATTCATTGGACGCGGTACGCACTACCGCACGGATTACAGCATTGAGGCCGGGGCAATCGCCGCCGGACGTTAAAACACCTAGACGCATACCTACCAATCTAGCGCGCCATTTTTAGGCCTGCAGAGTGTCCCTAAAACCTAGGGCAGAAACCAGGCCTACCACCAGCGCAGCCACAATGACGAGCAGCGAATTAATAATTGCCGCCTCTGGGCTACCCGTTTGCATAACTGCGGATACCAGGGCAACTCCCACCACGGATCCCACCTGGCGGGAGGTGTTGTACACACCGGAGGCAGCGCCCATAAGTTCCGGTGAGATATCGCGCAAGGTGGTGGCTGCGTTGGAACCCCAAATGAACGACTGGCCCACACCTAGGCCGGCAATAGGCAGCCCGAGTACCCACGGAAGGGCGTCAACCTGCATGACCCACCATGCCGCAAGGAGCGAGAATATAAGGATAGAAAATCCCATTACCCCAAGAATCCGTGGATTGACGTGATCCGCCATGATTCCAGCCAGCGGAGATATCAGGAGAGACACCAGCGCCATAGGAGCCACGATGATGCCGGCTTCGCCTGCAGGCACTCCCTGCATGGTCTGCAGCCACAGCATGATGGGAAGCATCACCGCAGCAGCCATAAACCCCATTGCGATGATGCCTACCGAGCCCGCCAGGTAATTGCGGTCACTAAATAGCGCCAGCGGCACCAGCGGACTCGACCCGCGGGCCTGGGCGGTTGCCTGCAATCGAATAAACCAGACGCTAGCGGCAACTCCAGCGAGCAGGATCAACCAGATGGTCCAACCCCAGCCAAGCACCGGGCCCTGCTGAATGCCAAAGACGATTGCTGCCAAGGCGATGAGCGAAACGATGGCCGAGGGCGCATCGATAGACTGCGCGGTCGTGGGTAACTCAGGCACCCACAGCAGCGCGAAGACAATGGCTAGGACCACGAAGGGAACGTGTGCCCAAAAGGCGCCTTGCCACCCAAAGTGCCCCACAAGGAAGCCGCCGGCGAGTGGACCGGCAAGTGCCGCTACAGAGCCGATCACGCCCCATACGCCCAGTGCGCGCCCACGCCGCTCACGCGCGAAGATGCGATTGATAACGGACATGGTCTGTGGCATCTGGAGGGACGCACCCACGCCTTGCACGGCTCGCGCCGCAATGAGTACTTCCACAGTGGGCGCCAAGGCACACGCCACCGCACCCAGCCCGAAAATGCCCACGCCCAAACAGAACATCCGGCGCTGGCCTAAAACATCGCCCAAGCGGCCGGCAAAGAGCAGCGGCACCACCACAGCCAACAAATAGGCCGCGGATACCCACATGGTGTGGTTTACCCCTGTGTTCAGCTCACGTTGCAGATCAGGCAGCGCCACCGCCACCATAGATTGGTCCAGCAGGGACACAAAGAATCCGAGGGACAATGCAAACATGGCGCGCCATGCTTGGCGTTCGGGCGGCAGATGCGTCTCCACAGTCATGGCCTTAGAGTCTAGCGGGCCGAGAAATGTCGACCTAGACTGGTCACATGTCCATGATCGATATTAAAAAGCCCCAAGACGTTTCTACCGCCGCCACTGTCACCCTCGGCCTTATCGGTGGCTGGGTCACCGCCCGCGAGACCGGCATTCGCCCGCTGGGCGGCGTAATCCTCGCCGCTGCCGGTGTCTGGGCGGGTCGCTCTTGGGCCAAGAAAACCACCCCGGCTACCACTGCCGGCCTGTGCGCACTCTACGTGGGTGCATTCGGCGCCTCCCACCCGTTGGCTAAGAAGATTGGCGCTTGGCCAGCCGTCCTTAGCGTGACCGCGGCTTCGGCGGGCGCGGCTTATGCGCTTTCCGACGCCAAATAGTCCCCCACACAAAAATGCGCACCACGTCCTTCGACATGGTGCGCTTTCCTCTATCCTGAGTGCCGTTGGTTCCTACTTGGCCACAGTGAACTCAACCGCCGCCTCCTCGCTACCCAAGGCTACGGTGCCGCCGGGAAGGTTGAAGAAAGAAGGCTTGGACTCAAAGAGACCCAGCAGGGCGTCGGAAAGCTGCTGGGTGTGCTCATCGCAAGCCGCACGGGTGGAGTTGAACTCGCCCACGCTGATGGTGCCGTCCTTAGCCACCTCGTAGGTAGTGGTGTAGATATTGCAGCCATCATTCATCACCAAGGAGTGGTCCTTGGCAAACTCAACACTAAGCTTGCCGTCTTCCTTAACGGAGTGGAGAGTTCCAGTGATCGTCTGGCCCTCGATCTGGGGCTCCAGCTTCTCCGCGCCCTTCGGCAGCGGAGAAATCAGGTCAGACTGAGTCGGCACGGTCATGCTGAACCCGGAATCAACGGAGGGCGCCTGCGCGGCATTGGCAATACCCGCGCCCATGAGTGCGGCAGCGGACAACGAAAATAGTGCGGTCTTCTTGAAATGCATGCCCAATAATTTACCCCCGCCGAATATAAATTCAACGGGGGTAAAGAAACCTTTATGGAATCGCCAGCGACCCCACAGGAAGTCGCTTATTTATCGCGGCCAGCTTCATAGGCAGCGCCCACCTTGTACAGACGGTCATCTTCGAAGGCTGGCGCCATGATCTGCAGGCCGGTGGGCAAATTGGTATCGCTTGCCAAACCGGAGGGCACAGACATGCCACACAGGCCGGCTAGATTTAGCGGCAGGGTGCACAGATCGAAGTTATACATTGCCATCGGATCCTCGGCCTTCTCCCCCAGCTTGAATGCGGTAGTCGGGGTGGTCGGGGAAACGAGCACGTCAACCTGCTCGAAGGCGCGGGCAAAGTCCTGCGCAATGAGGGTACGCACGCGCTGCGCCTGCAGATAGTAGGCATCGTAGTAGCCCACGGACAGTGCATAAGTACCCAGCATGATGCGACGCTTGACCTCGGGGCCGAAGCCCTCCGCACGGGACTGGGACATGACCTGCTCGGCGGAGTGGGAGCCGTCATCGCCCGCACGCAGGCCATAGCGCATACCATCGAAACGTGCCAGGTTGGACGAGACCTCGCACGGCATAATCAGGTAGTACGCTGCCAAGGCGTCATCGAAGTGTGGACAATCTACCTCGATGATCTCCGCACCCTGCTCGCGCAGCTGCTCAACGGCGGCGTGGTAGTTCTCCATCACGCCTTCCTGCCAGCCATCGCGCTCAAATTGCTTAATAAGACCGACCTTGACACCAGAAAGGTCACCCTTGGCACCTTCGCGTGCGGCGGCGACAACCGGTGCTACCGGCTTATCCACGGAGGTCGCATCGAAGGCATCGTGGCCAGCAATGACCTCGTGCAGGAGCGCGGTGTCGAGGACGGTACGGCCACAGGGGCCAGCCTGATCCAGGGAGGATGCGGCAGCAATAAGGCCATAGCGAGACACGGTGCCGTAGGTTGGCTTAACACCCACAGTATTGGTCAGCGCGGCTGGCTGGCGGATGGAGCCGCCGGTATCGGTACCAATGCCGAGTGGCGCTTGGCCGGAAGCGAGTGCAGCTGCGGTACCGCCGCCCGATCCGCCCGGGGTGCGCTCGGTGTCATAAGGGTTATGAGCCGGACCAAAGGCAGAGTTCTCATTAGAAGAACCCATGGCAAACTCATCCAGGTTGGTCTTGCCCAGGATGGGAATTCCGGCTTCGCGCAGACGCTTGGTCACGGTGGCATCGTAGGGAGAAACGTAGCCTTCCAGCATCTTGGACGCTGCGGTGGTCGGCGCATCGGTGGTAACGAGCAAATCCTTCAGCGCCAGGGGCACGCCTGCCAGACCAGAAGCAGGCTCTTCGCCGGCATCGAGGGCCTTATCCACAGCGTCGGCAGCCGCGAGGGCCTCTTCCGCCCCCACGTGCAGGAAGGAATTAAGCTCCTCATTGGTCTCTGCGATGCGATCCAGGAAGGCCTGAGTAACCTCGCGGGAGGTAATCTCGCGGGAGTGAATCTTTTCCGCCAACTCGGCGGCGGTCAGGGAGGTCAAGCCCTCCGCAGGAACGGTCAGGTTAGACATTTATTCTCCTCCCAAAATCTGTGGCACGACGAAGCGCTCATCTTCTACGGCCGGCGCCTGATCCAAAGCCTGTTCTGCAGTAAGGGTGCGCACAATAACGTCCTCGCGCATCGGGGCGTCCACGGAGTGCGGGTGACTCATCGGCTCCACGCCCTCGGTATCCACGTTTCCTACCGCGGAAACGGAATCAACAATTTCATCAATCTGCGTTGCGAACTGGGCTAGCTCTTCCTCACTGAGGGCCAGGCGGGAAAGCTTGGCGAGGTGGGCTACCTCATCACGCGAAATCTCAGACACGCGAACTCCATCCTTTATCTGCATAATCGACATGCGGGTGAAAAATATTCACACAATGCATGTACTATGTGAATTGCTAACGACCCATGGTACTGCACCTACCGCGACGGCTGCCGCGCCACCCCAAATTTGCGTTGCTTGAAGCCCGCATTGTGACGCACGTATCATGTCTGGGACTACAAACTACCGAAAGCGTGCGAGACCTTGTCCTTTTTGATCCGTGTACTGCTCCCCGATGCGCCTGGCAGCTTGGGCCAGCTTGCCGACGCCTTTGGACTCGTCGACGGCAATATCCAATCGGTCGATATCGTAGAAAACTTCCCCGACGGCACCGTTATGGATGACATTGTCATCGAGCTGCCCCAAGGCGCCATGGCCGATGTCCTCATCACCGCCGCCTCCTCCGTCGACGGCGTGGAAATTGACTCCATCCGCCCGTTTAGCGGCCGAGTAGACCGCCGCGGCCAGATTGAGCTGCTCGCACGTGTAGCTAATGCCACCAATGTCACTGCGGCCATGGAAGAGGTCGTCGCGGCCATCCCGAAGGCACTCACCTCCACCTGGTGCATCGTCATTGATAATAACGAGCCTATCCGCCGCCTGGCCTCCTCCAACGCCGCCCCGGAAGATGACGGCACCGTTCCTCACGACATTGAGGTCGAAAGCGCCCGCGTCCTCCATCCCGAGCGCGACGAGTGGGTACCAGAAAGCTGGTCCCTGCTTGACTCCGCACTCGCCGCCGCCCCACTCGGCGATACCGGATTGGTCATCGCCATGGGGCGAACCGGTGGCCCTGACTACCTCGCCTCCGAGGTCGAGCACTTGGGCCACATCGGCACTATCTTGGGCAGCTTCCTGAAGTAACTGAAGCGAATTAGACTTCGCCGGTTTCGAGTAGTTGCTGGAATTGCGCCTCGTTGAGAATTGGGATGTCCAGCTCGCGAGCCTTATCCTCCTTCGAGCCAGCCTTTTCGCCGGCGACAAGGTACGAGGTTTTCTTCGACACCGAACCGGTGGCCTTGCCGCCGCGAGAGACAATAGCTTCTTTTGCGGAATCCCTGGTGAAGTTCTCCAAGCTGCCGGTAACCACAATGGTCAAGCCCTGGAGGGTCTGCTCCTTGTGATCCTCGGCCGCTACCTCCATGGCCACGCCCGCTGCAGCCCATTTGTCCACAATCGTGCGGTGCCAATCCACCTCGAACCAATCGTGGAAGGATTGCGCGATGGTCATGCCGACGCCATCGACCTCTGCGAGCTCCTCCGTCTTCGCAGCGCGCAGTTTGTCCATGGATCCATAGCGGGAAGCAAGCGCCCGAGCCGCAATCGGGCCCACGTGACGTATAGACAGCGAGACCAAGACGCGCCAGAAGTCGCGTCCCTTTACCTCCTCTAGGTTGTTTAGCAAGTTCTGGCCTGCCGTATTGACCTTGACATTGCCCTCCTTCTTAGAGCGTTTGTCTTTGGTGTCCTTCTTTGCGGTATAGACATCTGAGGCCAATAGCTTTTCCGCGGTGAGCTCAAAAAGCTCCGACTCATCAACGAGAATGCCGTTGTCGATCAGATCCATCGCCCCCTTTTCACCCAAGGCCTCAATATCAAGCGCCTTGCGGGAGGCCAGATATTCCAGACGTGCCGAAAGCTGTGCCGGACAGGACTGTGTATTGGGGCAACGCCAATCGGCGTCGCCGTCCTTCTGTGGGGCCAATTTCGTACCACACGCGGGACAGTTCTCCGGGAAGGTCCACTCATGCTCGCTACCATCGCGCTGCTCGCGCACCGGCCCAAGGACCTCCGGAATAATTTCGCCCGCCTTGCGGATGATGACGGTATCCCCGATGAGCACGCCCTTGCGCTTGACCTCGGATTGGTTGTGCAGGGTTGCCATGGACACCGTGGAACCGGAGACAAAGACCGGCTCCATGATGGCAAAAGGCGTCACTCGCCCAGTACGGCCTACCCCCACCTCGATACCCTTGAGCTTTGTGGTTACTTCCTCCGGCGGATACTTATAGGCAATGGCCCAGCGCGGCGCGCGGGAAGTCGAACCAAGTGCGCGCTGCGAAGCCAAATCATCCACCTTGACCACGAGTCCGTCCATTTCAAAGATGGCGTCGTGGCGATGCTCTGCCCAATGCGCCACTTCTTTCTGAACCTCTTTGGCCGTGTGCACCTGCTTGGTATACGGGGAAACGGGTAGCCCCCAAGCCGCAATCGCCTTATAGGCATCGTGCTGTGAGCTGGGCGAGAATCCCTCGCGCGCACCCAAGCCGTGGCACACCATCTTCAGGCGGCGTTTTTTCACCTCGGCGGGATCCTTCATGCGAAGTCCACCGGCCGCGGCATTGCGCGGATTAGCAAATTTATCCTTGCCATCAGCCGCGCGTTCCTCATTGATCTCCTCAAAGTCCTCGGGGCGCATGTATACCTCGCCACGGATCTCGATAAGCTCCGGAACTGGGTACTCATCAGTACCCGTCAGATCGTGCGGAATATCCTTGATTACGCGTGCATTGGCAGTGATCTCCTCGCCCACCGTGCCGTCGCCACGAGTCGCAGCGGTGGTCAAGCGCCCATCACGATAAACCAAATCGATAGACAAACCATCAATCTTCAGCTCAGTGAGATAAGTTTGTGCCGGTGTTCTATCCAACCAATCCTGCATCTCCCCAGCGCTAAAAACATTGTCCAAGCTCATCATGCGCTCAAGGTGCTCAATATCTTCGCCGCCGCTCGGAGCGGCGCCTACCTGCTGGGTGGGCGAATCAGGCACGGCAAGCTCTGGGTGCTCTTCTTCTAGCGCAAGAAGGCGCTGAAAGAGTGCATCAAAGTCGGCGTCGGGAATAGCCGGCTCACCGTTGTAGTACAGATTGCGGTGGCGGCGCACTTCCTGCGCGAGGTCGTTCCATTCACGGTGCAGATCAACTGGATTAGTCACGCTGCCCAAGTGTAGCTATCCCTCGTGTCGGGGCTAGCTACTAAGGTATGAATCATGAATTTCGACGCCTCCCGCATGCTCGCCTTCGACCTTGAGACCACCTCGGCCAACCCTAAACAAGCCCGCATTGTTACCTCTGCCCTAGTCCGCATTGACGGCCGCGATGTGCAAAAAATTGAGCACCTAGCCGATCCCGGAATCGAAATTCCGCAGGAAGCGACCAATGTCCATGGAATCACCACGGAAAAGGCCCGCGCAGAGGGCCGCCCCCACGAAGTTGTGCTCAAAGATACGGTCGAGGCAATCAAGGCTGCATGGGAGGATGGACTGACGCTCATCGTCTACAACGCAGCATTTGATCTCACCGTATTGCGCAGCCTGACCGGAGATTTTACGGTAACCGGCCCGGTCTATGACCCCTATGTGATCGACCGCGTCAGCGATAAGTGGCGAAAAGGAAAACGCACCCTTGGCGCAGTGTGCGAACACTACGGCGTCGAGTTGGGCAACGCCCACGAAGCTACTGCCGATGCCCTGGCGGCCGCCCGCGTGGCGTGGAAGCAGGTTCGGCAGCACTACCCCAACCTGGCACAGATGGAGGAAAACGAGCTCATGGAGTTCCAGGCCGTCAAGTGGTACGAGGATCGGACTGCATTTAAGAAATACCTGGAAGGCAAAGGCCGCGATGCCTCGGATGTCTCGACGGCGTGGCCGCTCATCAGTTAAAGTCTCCCGAATCTCCACTTCGAGCCAAAAGTCTCCCAAATCTCCGATAAAACGGGTTACACTAGCCGCATGGACAACCCATTCCGCCCGACATTCGGCGCCCCTCCCCTGTTCTGGGTCGGCCGCGGCGTCGTGCTCGATAGTTTCCGCACTGCCCTCGATGGTTCAGCAGGCAATGCCTCCCGTTCCATGGTGCTAAGCGGCGCTAGGGGCATCGGCAAAACGGTCCTTATCAACGAGTTGGAAGATATTGCTGAAGCGCGCGGTTGGGTAACGCTACGCGCCTCCGGGCGCTCCACCATGGTGGAGGAACTGGTCAACACCACGATTCCGAGGCTTCTCGAGCGGCTTTCGCCCAGCGATAAGAAAAAGCTCAGCCGCATCGGCATCGGCGGCGTAGGATCGATTGGCTTCGACCACCAGAAGGAAGACCGCTTCACCCCCACGTTGAATACTCGCCTACGCGAGCTTTCCTCCAAGCTGAAAGGCACCGGCATCCTCCTCACCATCGACGAGGTTCAAGACGCCGACGTCGAAGACCTCACCACCATCGCCGTGGCCTACCAAGACTTGGTGCGCGATGAAATCGACATCGCCTTGGTGGCCGCTGGCCTGCCGCAGGGGGTCAATCACTTGCTGGACCTGCCCGGGGTAACCTTCCTGCGCCGGGCCCAGAAATTCGTGCTCGGCCCCTTGTCGCCAGCCAATGCGGAGCAGGCCCTAGAGCACACGGCCTCGGGGTCGGGGCTGGAGTTTAGCCACGAAGCGATTACGGACGCCGCCGCGCTCACCCGCGGCTACCCCTACCTCGTGCAATTGGTCGGCTCACTGGCGTGGGAGCGCAGTCGCCGCAACCAAGAAGGCGGCATTTCCCAGCAGACAATCGCCTCTATCGCCCCAGATGCAATATCGATCATGGGCGCGCAGGTGCACCAGCCTGCGACGCTAGCCCTGCCGCCGGCGCAGCGGGAATTCCTGGAAGCGATGGCCGCAGTCGAAGTCGATGGCATCGCCACCATCGCAGACATCGCGGGCCACATGGACCGCACCGTGCGCTCCTTGTCGGCCACCCGCCAGCGGCTTATCGACGCCGACCTCATCGAACCCACCGCACATGGCAAGCTGCGCTACGTCATCCCCTATATGGGCGAATACTTCACCACCACGGATAGCCGCGGTCGCGTCGATTAAAGATCGCCGGCGTCGCGGGTAAGGATGCCCGCCATCTCAGCGGCAAAAGAATAGCTGGGCGCGACCTTTTCCACCGGCCAGGGGAAGATATCAACCTGTTCTGGAATTCGCTCCCGCGACAGACCCATGCGGTCGAAGTGCTGTGCAATAGAAATAGCCTCCGTGCGAGCATCTTGCCCTGCCACGCCCAATCCGACGCGAGCGCCGCCATCAATCCACTGCCCCAAGCCATCGAGGTGCTCCGGCGAGGCTAGACCAGCAAAATCGAGCAGCACCGTCTTCGCCGCCACTTCCCATAATGGCTCGCGAAGCCGAAGGTAGTCCGCACCAAACTCCGCCAGTGTCGCATTGACCTGGTCCGCGGGAAAAGCCCAGATCGTATCAAAGTCGGTGGTGCCTGGAAGGGTGCCCGAAAGGACGTCGGCAAGCAGGGGCTCGTCCAGCTGCACAAGAACCTCTGCCCCAAAACGCTGTGCCACCTGTGCTTTGTGTTCCTGAATTCCGGCCAATAGTGCACCACACAGGTCTCGGAAAGCACCCGAATCAGTAATCGCGCGGTGCCCGTTTCCTAGCTCCACAGCGGCCGCCAAACTCCACGGGCCTACCGCTTGGACCTTGACAAGCGGAACTGACTCGCCCCACACCTCCTGAGTCTCGTCCAGGTCGCGGCTCATCTGGTCAACAATCCGGTGCGAGATGAGCTGCGGCCGATCTCTGAGCACCCACGAGCGCGGTCCGCGGTCAATGGAGACTGCTTCCAACAAGCCCGCTGTGCGTCCAATGGCCCCAGCATAAATCCCGCGGTCCGGTAACTGCGGAAGGTGCGGGAGACCACCCGTCTCACCCATCACGATGTCTGCCGCCTCACTCATGGAGTATCCCGGCATAGGGCCTAAGCCAAAAGCGTCCATATTCACCTCGGCGCTAGTATTATTTCTCAAAATTATCCATCCGATACGCGACGTATCACTTCGAAAGGAACCTTACTATGGGCGTGGAAAAATACTCCGGCTGGACCTTCTACAACGAGTGCGAAATTCCCCAGGACATTTCCACTGTTTTGGCCAAACAGGAATATCCCGTCTGCGCTTTCAAGACAGTCCGCGATGCCGCCGTATTTACCAATAGGCACCTCATCATCCGCGACGCTCAAGGCCTTACAGGCAAAAAGGTAGAGATGTACTCCCTGCCCTATTCTTCCATTAACATGTGGTCCACGGAAAACGCGGGAAAGCTCCTTGACTTCAATGCTGAGCTGCAGCTGTGGACTAGGGCTGGCGAATTCAAAATCAACATTGGCCCCAATATCGATGTCCGAGCGCTAGATCGGCTCATTGCCAACTGCGTGCTTAATTAGTTCCACAGATGGTGCCGGAGCCGATGACGATGTCTCCCAGCTCATCCGGCGAAGGCAAGTACAGCACCGCCGCTTGGCCGCGGGCGACACCAGATAGCGGCTCCTTGAGTTCGAGGTGCATTTCGTCCGCCTCGCGGTCAACGTGGGCGGTACATGGCACCACGGAGCCGTGTGCGCGCACCTGAACCTCGCACTCGAAATCCCCATCCATGCCTGGGTGGAGGTACTTCAGGCGATCGGCCTGAATCGAGGTTACGGCCAAGTCCTCGCGGGCGCCGACGGTAACCGTGCCGGTAGCAGCATCAATATCGGTGACGTAGCGGGGGCGGCCGTCGGCAGCCGGCGCCTTGATGTCCAGGCCCTTGCGCTGGCCGATGGTGTAGTTCCACGCGCCATCGTGCTCCTTGAGTTCCGTGCCCTCTTGATCCACGATCATGCCGGGGCGCAATCCAATACGGGCGCCCAGAAACGCCTGTGTATTGCCGTCGGGAATGAAGCAAATGTCATAGGAATCCGGCTTTTTCGCGGTGGAAAATCCGTGCGCAGCAGCCTCTTCGCGGATTTGCGGCTTAGGAGTATCGCCGATGGGGAAAAAGCAGTGCTCCAACTCCTCGGCCGAAATCACGCCGAGCACATAAGACTGGTCCTTATTCTCGTCCAAGGAGCGGCGCATATAGCCGTCTTCATCGATGGTTGCGTAGTGGCCCGTCGCAACCGCATCGAAGCCAAGCGCCATGCCCTTTTGCAGCAGCGCTCGGAACTTAATCTTCTCGTTGCAGCGCAGGCAGGGATTGGGGGTCTCGCCGCGGGCGTAGGAATCCACGAAGTCCGTGATGACCTCTTCTTTGAATTCTTCCGAAAAGTCCCACACATAAAATGGAATGCCCAGCTTATCGCAGATACGGCGGGCGTCTGCCGAATCCTCCAACGAACAGCAACCGCGGGCCTTTTCCCTGGTCTGCTGCGCGTCTTTGTGCAGCGCGAGGTGAACGCCAATCACCTCGTGGCCGGCTTCTACTGCGCGGGCGGCGGCAACCGATGAGTCCACGCCGCCGGACATGGCAACCAATACTCGCATTGTGCTCCCCATTTCACCTTGACTACAGGCCCGAAAGTCTACTCCCTAGCCCCAACGCGGTTTAAATCGAAACCATTCCCTAAGCTTGTGTGACATGGGCAGAAAGCGAGCTTCCACCGATCCGGGAATCACCGGCACCTACGATATTTCTACCGGCACAGCCGAGGTTGTGCCGGATGAGTTTCGCGACGGCGCCTATATTCTCAACGTTAATGGCGTGCCGAGCAGCCACATTGTGCTCGGTGAGCCGGAGGAGCTGGAGTTTGAGTACATGCGCTGGATTGCGGCGGCGGTTGAGCACCTCAATTCTCGGCCCGCGAATAAGCTCCGCGTGACCCACCTAGGCGGCGCGGGATGCTCCCTTCCGCGCTATTTTGCCAGCAAGCTTCCGGGCAGCCGCCACACGGTGGTTGAACTCGACGCCAAGTTGGGCGAGTTGGTGCGTACGCTTTTCGACGTCCCCCGTTCCCCCACCGTCAAAATCCGTGCCGGCGAGGCCCGCACAGAAACCGAGGGGTTCCTTCCGTCCAGCCGCGACATCATCATCCGCGATGTCTTTGCTGGCGACAAGACACCAGCCAACCTCACCACCGTGGAGTTCTTTCAGGCTGCAAAGCAGTCGCTGGCGCCGGGTGGCCTCTACGTAGCCAACTGCGGTGACCATTCCGATCTACAGCTGGCAAAGAGCGAGCTGGCCGGACTGGATAAAGTATTTGACCACCTCGCCGTCGTCGCGGACCCACCGATGCTCAAGGGTCGGCGCTACGGGAACATCATCCTGGTGGCCTCAGATACAGAAATGCCAGCCGAGGGCTCCGTCGAAGCCGCCCAGTTGGCAAAGGCACTCCTTGGCGGGGCAGTGCCCGCCCATTACAAAGACGAGGCCTGGACCCGCGCGTTTTTTACTGGTGCTACTGCAGTACGCGATTAAGCAGCGTAGCTACTTGTCCCGCGTCAAAATCGGGTACGTCAGCGCCGGCGTTCTTGGCGGCATTCTTAGCTTCCGATACCTCCGACTCGGAGACGTTGCCTGACTTAACGTTGTTCACGTGACCGGCATTGTCCAGCAGGATAGCTAGGTCGCTGACGGAGAAGTTGCCCTTGGCCATATCGCCCAGGTCCTCCACTGGAAGGGCGTCCTTGTCTTGCAGGGTCTTTACGAAGCCAGCCAAGCCCTCCGCCGCTTGGGGATCGAGGCCGGACTTTTCGGCGGCGTCGGCAAGCTGCGGAATCGCAATCAGCCCCGCCGCCAGGGCCAAAATAGCGCCGATGAGCGGCGTACTATCGGAGCTCAAGTCAAGCCCATCGCTCACAACCAGCTGCTCTAGCGCGCCGCCGACGTCAACGTAATTGCCGTCGCTGAAAGACTGCAGCTGCTGCTTGGAACCATTAAACAGGTTCATGTCGACATCGGTAGAAATGCCTGCTACCTTGCCAGAACCAGAACGCTGCCAGAAAGATAGCTCGTTCCATCCGCCCACCGCTTCAGGCGCCTGGTCCTGATAGGCCGCGAGCCACAGTGGCATATCCGAGAACTTCTGGGAGTTATTCATCTGCCCCATCCAGAAGTACTTGTAGGTGTAAATCATTGGCGTGCGACCGGTAAGACGCTTGAGCTCGCTAGTAAATTCTTCAATCCACTGCTCCAGCTGTGCCGCAGACTTTCCTTCCGCCACCTCGATATCAAGTGCAGGAGGCAATGTCTGATCCGGGGCTAGGGCGATCTGCGCGGCAAAATTGGCCGCCTGAGTCTTGGCGTCGCCAGCCGGACGTGCGTAGTGGTATGCACCGGTCTTGAGTCCAGCAGCATTAGCCGCCTGAATATCCTCTACATAGTGGGGGTTTACCCAATCACCGCCCTCGGTAGCCTTCACGAATGCAAAGGACTGACCGTCGGTACGCACCTTTGACCAATCGATAGGTGTACCGCCTGGATGCTGGTGCGCTGCAACGTCAATGCCCTTAGGTGCACCGAGGCTCACCGCCTGGGCGACGGCGGTACCACTTACGGCTAGCGCAGCCACGGTGACCACCGCAGTAATGCTCTTTCGGAGTGCCTTCTTTGATGTCATGCGCGTGAGTCTAGCAACGCCTTCACTCCTGTCACATCTTTAACACGCGCCACTTGAAATAATTTTCTTTACCTCCATTTCACCCCCTCTTGGAATACATCCTTTTAGAACATATCTTTGCCCACACCCCTTGCAAAGGGGCAGGGCACGCCTTAAAATATTCACCATGAAGTTAAGTACACATGTTCTACAAATCGGGGGATTTCATCTTGGACGCCTACTACATAGTCAATGACCCCAACGATCCGCTTGCAGTTAAAGCCACAGAAATCAGAAAACAAGATTACCTATTCTGGAATGAGGTGAAGCCAGACCTAGAAGAAGATTTCGACATATCTTGCCACACACTTTCCACCCGCACGGGCTTAAGCGAGCGGCGCACGCGAGACATAACAATGGCCCTTTATCGACTCGCAGAGCTACCACTGACAAAGGCGCTCCAGGAAACCTATTACTTCCTGGATTTCTCTCGTCTTATTACTATCGACGCCGTGCTTAGCAAGCTGGGCGACATCCCGACCGAAATTCTCGAGCGGATAGACCAAGAGCTTGCGCGTTACCTGACCCCCACGAAGCCCGGCCAGGTACTGCCTTCGAATACCAATTTGCGGCGAAAGCTAAATGGCCTCATCGCTGTGGAGGACCCACACCCCAATGAAGATAAGGAGCCTGATGCAGGGAACGACTCCTATTTCACCTACCACAGTTTCGGCGGGAAGGCTGGGCTAGCAGTGGAGTTCGATGAAGCTACCATGCTAGCCATCGATGAACACGTTAGTAAGGCAGCCGAAGAGCATAACCTCACGAAAGCTGAAGTCCTAGCCAAGTTGATTCTGGGCGAAATTGAGTCGCGGGCAAAAGTGGTTCTTCATATGTACCGAGCCCACGACCAGGAGGCTGCTCCCGCATTTATCCGGGGATTCGGATGGGTAAGCCCTGAGACCGCTGACAGTCTGCGTCCCACCCAGACGCGGGATATGGACCTTGCAAAAAGGATGGAGAGCGAAAGCTACGTTACTCCCCCGCTCGTTGGCGCCTACGTGGAAGGCCGCGATGGCGTGTGCCGCTGGCCAAGTTGTAATCGCCCCGCAGAGAACTGCCAAAAGGACCACCGGATTGACCATGCACAGGGAGGGAAAACGGCGGGGAGCAACTTGGCATCACTCTGCCAGCATCACCACAACATCAAAACCGATGGTGGTGCCTTCTACATCATGGATCCGCATACTGGAGACATAGTATGGCTCTTTGACGATGGCCGCTGGGAATACGATGAGCCCCAAGGACCGCTAGCGCCCAAGAACAAGAACTGGGCGCTTACGGTCGGCCAAGCTATCGCCGCCCGGCGAGCTGCGGCGAAAGAAAGGAATGATAGCTAGACGGAACGGGCTCGTGAAATAACCTCCGGAAGATGAGCCAAGACGTAGTCAACATCCTCTTCCGAAGTAAGCCTACCGAGAGTAAAACGCAGGGAACCGATTCCTTCCGCCTCACTTACGCCCATTGCCTCGAGGACATGAGACATGCGGTTTACGCCAGCGCTGCAAGCACTGCCGGTAGAGGCCTCGATCTGCAAGGAATCCAGCAGCATGATGAGGCTATCACCATCAGCACCGGGAAATGAGACGTGCAGGTGGGAAGGCAAGCACGGCTCGGCAGAGTTGACCACTACGTCGTCGATGGTGGCGAGAATTCCGTCGCGCAGCTTATTGCGGAGAGCAGCAATTCGCTCACCCTGGGAGGCGATTTCGGAGACGGATTCCTCCAACGCCGCAGCTAGACCGGAAGCGCCCGCCACGTCCACGGTGCCAGGGCGGATGCCCCGTTCTTGGCCACCGCCGTAGGCAATCGGCTGGGGCGCAGGACTGCGCTTGGCCAAAAGCAAACCGATGCCGCGGGGTCCGCCGAACTTGTGGGCGCTGGCGGCGAGGCTAGTGATCCCTAGATCAGAAAAATTGATGGGAACTTTGCCCACGGCCTGCACCGCATCCACGTGCACGGGTGTGCCTGTCGCATTCGCACGTGTGGCTATCTCTTCGATGGGCTGAATGGCGCCGGTTTCGTTGTTGGCCCACATGCAGGTAGCGACGTCGGCAAGCGTGTCTAGGGCCGACAGATCTGCAATGTGCCCGGAACGGTCGACGGGGAGGATATCGACAGCTGCTCCGGTTGTCTCCAGCTTAGAGACGGTATCGCGCACGGCCGGGTGCTCAATATCGGTAGAAATAATGCGGTTTGTTTGCCCAGCCGCGTAGAGACCCTGAATGGCGATATTGTCCGCCTCGGTGCCAGAAGAGGTAAAGATGACTTCGATGGGCTCGCAGCCGAGAAGCGAAGCCACCTTTTCACGGGCATCATCCAGCACGGACCGAGCCTTGCGGCCAGAACCATACTGCGCGCCGGAGTTGAGGGAGCCGGCCGCCGCCACCCACGCGTCAATCGCGCTCTGGCGCATCGGCTGGGTAGCGGCATAGTCAAAGTAGTGCGGCATTACTGGCGCGCCTTCAGTTCCTCGGTCAGGGCTGGTGCGATTTCATGCAGATCGCCTACGACGCCGAGATCAGCGATCTGGAAGAACGGCTCATCTTGGTCTTGGTTGACCACCACAATGGTGCCGGAAGTCTGCATGCCAGAGGTGTGCTGGATAGCGCCAGAGATACCCAAGCCGATGTAGAGGTCGGGCGAGACGGTAACACCGGTCTGGCCGATCTGATAGGCGGCGTCATAAAAGCCTTCATCGACGGCGTCGCGGGTGGCGCCGACTGCGGCCCCGAGGGCGTCGGCAAGCGGCTCGACAACGGCGCCGAACTCGTCGCCCACGCCACGGCCGCCGGCGACGACTGCCTTGGCCTCGGTAATTTCTGGGCGTGCGGACTTCTGTGCCGGGGTAAAGGAAGTTACCTTGACGTCTTTGCCCGTGGCGGCCGGCAACGGCATCGGCGCCGGCTGCGCCTCCACTTGCTGTGGTGCAGCCTCAACCGCACCCGGTCGAAGGGTGTAGATCGGGCACTGGCCAGCGGCGGTAGAGGTGGTCTCATAGGAACCACCGAAAATGCTCATCTGGGCGGAGCCATCGGCGGCGATGCCACTAACATTGACCAGTGCGCCAGAGGCGAGGCGAGCTGCAAGTCGGCCGGCGATCTCGTTATTGGCCGGAGTTGCGGCCAGCACAATGGGCGCCGGGTTCGCAGCGCCAAGCGCATGCAGGGCATCAACCTCCGGGGTAAGGAAACGCTGTTCATAATCCTCGGCGGTTGCCTGAACTACCTGTGCGGCACCGAGGGCGGCAAGGTCGGCATCGAACTTATCGGCCTGCTTGCCGACGACCACTGCGGACACCGTACCCAATTCCCGCGCGGCCGTAATCAGCTCGCCGGTAACGGGAAGGAGGTTGTCCGCGTCGTGCTCAACGAGTACGTAAACGTGCGACATATCTACTCCTAAATCAAGTTCTTTGCGGACAGGAAGTCAGCGATCTTCTTCGCTGCATCTTGCGGGTTGGGCTCCGAAATAACTTCGCCGGCGGTGCGCGGTGGGCGCTTCTCAGCGGCCGACACGGAGGTTGTCGGCGCGATGGCCTCGATGCCCAGATCAGCCAGGGTGAAGGTGGTGATTTCCGCCTTCTTAGCTGCCATAAGACCCTTAAAGTTGGGGAATCGTGGCTTGTCGCTCTTATCGTTCACCGTAACGATCGCTGGCAGCGGCGCCTCGAGTTCCCAGGTGCCGCGCGCATCATCGCGGGTGCCCTGCAGAGTGCCGTCAGCTAGCTCTACCTTGTGCAGGCCGGTAAGGGCCGGCAGCTGGCGGTATTCGGCGAGCAGGCCGGCAAGCAGGCCGGTGGAGGCGTCGGAAGCTTCGGTGCCGGCGGTGATCAGCTGGACGTCGTCAAGCTGATTGAGCGCAGCATTGAGGGTCCAAGCGGTCGAGAGCGCGTCCGCTCCGGCCAAGGAATCATCGGAGACGAGCACGGCATCGTCGGCGCCCATAGCCAAAGCCTTACGCAGTGCCTCGTCGGCCTGGGCCGGCCCCATCGTCAGTGCTACGACTTTGTAGCCCGCATCGGGGTTATCGTCGCGCAGTCGCAGGGCTTGTTCCACGGAGTACTCATTAACCTCATCAATGACGTTATCCACGGAGGTGCGATCCAGGGTGTGGTCATCATTCAAAGACTTGGTAGACCACGTATCCGGCACGTGTTTGACCAGAGCCACGATAGTTGGCATTGGGCACTCACCTTTCCGATATATTTATGTTGCGTAATTATCCTCGGACGATGATACTCGGGGTTGACACAGCAAGGCGATTCCCTGTGAGCCAATTCGCGTAATGATGACCGCAAAAGGCCTCGTCCCCTTCAGCTTCATCTTCTTCCGCAGCTGGTCAGGGTCCACTTCTACCCCGCGTACAAGGATTTCTAAGCTTCCTGCGTCATAGGATTTAAGTACGGATTTTAATCTCTTTAGGGGTACTTTTTCTATGAATGGAAATCCCGAAGTCCCCTCCGGGATCCTCTCTCCTGTCAGGTATGCGGTGCGCGGATCGATTTGATGCAGCCCTTCCCTGGCCGCGTAGTGCTGGACCAATCCCGCTCGAACGATGGCCCCATCTGGGTCGATGAGGTAACTGCCAATGTCTCCAGCATCGGGTAGGTTATCTGCGTGGTCGTCGAGGACATCCAGCTTGTTTCCTCGAATCATTACCGCTCTTCGGCCGCTGCCAAGGCCTGGGGTATAAAGGCAGGCTTCTTTTACCCCGCCGTCGACGCTCGCGACGGTGACGAGGCCGTCCCACTCGCTAAAATCAAGGCCAGGAGCGCACTTGATGGCCAGTTCCTTGTCGCGATGCTTATCGACGACCTCCGGGAGCGGTGGCATCAAATCCTCCGGCCGCGTGATTCGCCTGCCACCGGCGCGGCGGGCCGGGTCTGCAAGGAGAACATCGGCGGTGGTAGTAGTCGTCAGCGCATCCGCACGGAAAATCTTGGCGGAAGAGAGGTTATGCCTCGCCATTCTTACCCGTGATCCATCCAGGTCTGAGCCAATGTAGTCGAGCGGAGAATTATAGCCTTCGGTGCCGATGGAACAGGTGACGTCGTGGACGCCGCGCACCCCCTGCTCGGCGAGGAATTTCGTCCGATACGCCGCCACTTCGATGGGGGTTGCTTGCTGGGCAGAGTCTGCGTCCATAAGCCAATCGTGCGGGAGCTTTCCGGAACTGCGGGCGGTTACCAACTCCATGACCGCGCGGCCATACTCACCGAACTTAGCTTTGAGGATTTCGGTGTCTTTGAGCCGAGAAGCCTTGGTTAAGGGGAGGTCAAGGTGTGCTATTTCCTCTTGATGTTCGGCAAGGAAGTCGACTTCTGCGGGGGTATAACTCATATTCGGTCTAAAGGGGTGGTGGAAAAGAATTCGCGGTAACGGGGATCTTCGCGTGGATCCCCAATGACGGGGCGCAGGTCCGAAAAGGATGCGTCCTCTAGGACCTCCTGTACGGAGGAATACTTGCTCAGCCTTTGCATCTGTGCCCACGTGGGGATGACAAGGCGCACCAGCCCGGCGCGCCAGCCGTCCAGGATGAGCTGCGGGGAGAACCATCCGGCATCGTCTGCTTCATCGGTATCCCCATCGGGTTCTTGGCCGGAGGGCAACACCCCAACGAAGAAGAAGGTATCGAACCAATGGCTTTTCCCCTTTCCTACCCAGCGGGCCCAAGGAAGGAGCATATCGGCGTCGACGCGCATTCCGTTATTGCTGAGGAATTCGGTAAAGGAAATGGTGTGGTTTTCTAGTAGTTTTCGCTCTTTGTGATAGCGCCGCGCATTGGAGACAATGCCGTCCTCGCGGATGGCGAAAAGGGTGCCGGCCTCTTCGAAGAGCTCGCGGGCAGCGGCGAAAACTAGGGCGTGGGCCTTGTACTTGGTCACCCCCATCCGGCGCGCCATGGAGATGACAGACTTTCCGGCCCACAGCTCGCCCGAGTCCCAGGAACGCGGCGGAAAGTCACGTGGGTCTACACCGCCGCCCGGAAAGACTGAATGCCCCGGGTAGTTGTGCATGGTGTGAACGCGCTCTTGGACCCACACTTCAAGACCATCAGCGCCGTCCCGCAAGAGCAGGACGGTTGCCGCTAGGCGCCCACCGTGGAAGCCGGTGGTATCGCTGGCGTCAATGGCATCGAGACGGTCATGAAAAGGATTGGTCATAGAGAAGCTCGGCGGGCGAAGTATCGCTGTCCAATGCGGTCCACCTGAATGGGCTGGTGGAAAGCGCGAGTCAGATTTTCGGAGGTGAGGACGGAATTAATCAGTCCTTTTGCCACAACCTTACCCTCATCCAATAGCATGGCGTGGGTGAAGCCATAGGGGATCTCCTCCACGTGGTGGGTGATCATGACTATCGCTGGGGCATCGGGGTCCATAGCTAGATTGCCAAGGTATCCCACGAGGTCTTCGCGGCCTCCCAGGTCCATTCCTGCGGACGGCTCATCGAGGATGAGCAACTCCGGGTTAGACATGAGTGCGCGAGCGAGGACGACGCGCTTCTTTTCTCCCTCAGACAGGGTTCCCCAGGTGCGCTCTTTGAGGTGGGTGGCCCCAACTTGCGCCAGGATGTCATCGGCGCGGGAGAAATCCATGTCCTGGTATTCCTCTCGCCAGCGGCCCAGCACAGCGTAACCTGCGGAGACAACTAGATCGTCTACTCGCTCAGTGTCCGGGATGCGCGATTGCACCGCCGCGGAAGAGATGCCGATAAGCGCGCGCAGGTCGCGCATATCGGTCTTGCCGATTTGCTCCCCCATCAAAAAGGCGGTGCCTTTCGAGGGGAATTCTTCGGCCGCGGCCATGCGCACCAGCGAGGTCTTGCCCGCGCCATTGGGGCCAATAATGACCCAGCGCTCATCAAGCTCTACTTGCCAGTCCACGGGTCCGACGAGGGTCTTGCCGCCGCGGCGCAGCTCGACGCCGCGAAAATCTACGAGCCAATCTTGATCAGTGGGAGTTACGTCGTTCACGCTTTCCATTGTGACTGATTTGTTCTTTGCCCGGTGAAATTGACACAGCTGCATTAGTCTTATGGGCATGACTACTCGCCTTGGTATTGACGATGTCCGCCCGCTTATCTCCGCCGGTTCTGTAGCCTCCAAAGCCGTTGTCGGCGAGGTAATTCCTGTCACCGCCCTCGTCTGGCGCGAGGGCCACGATGCGGTCTCGGCAACCCTGTCTGCGTGGGCGGCACGGACCGCGGCTACCTCCTCCGTCACCATGCACGTTGATCCCGATGACCAGGATCGCGTACACGGCGTATTTACCCCGGGCACCCAAGGCACCTGGTACTTCCGCGTCGATGCCTGGTCCGATCCCATCGCCACGTGGAAGAACGCGGTAACCAAGAAGATGGCGGCTGGGCAATCCGCTGCTGAGTTGGCCAATGACCTGCAGCATGGCGCAGAGTTGTTTTCTCGCGCGGCTCTGCAAACCCCGTCGGATGTGGTGGAACCGCTCTTTGCGGCCGCTCGCGACTTGGAGGATGAGTCCTTGGACGTCGATAAGCGCGTGCAGGTAGCGCTCTCGGAGGAAGTAGCAGGCATCCTGCACTCGCATCCCCTGCGCGACCTGCTGGTGGAGGGCGCAATCCACGAGGTCTATGTGGAGCGCCGGGCCGCACTCTACAACTCGTGGTATGAGCTTTTTCCCCGCTCCACGGGAGGCTGGGATAAAGAGGGAAATCCAGTCCACGGCACTTTTGATACCACTGCCAAGGCACTGGAGCGGGTGGCCGATATGGGCTTCGATACGGTGTACTTTCCGCCCATCCATCCCATCGGCAAGGTACATCGCAAGGGAAAGAATAATTCGGTCGTGGCCGAGCCCGGCGATGTGGGAAGCCCCTGGGCCATCCAGGACCACTCCACCGCCCATCCGGACCTGGGCACGATGGAGGATTTCCAAAAACTCGTCTCCCGCGCCCAGGAACTCGGCCTGGAGGTAGCGCTTGATTTCGCGCTTCAGGCATCGCCCGATCATCCATGGGCTAGCAGCCACCCAGAATTCTTCACCGTCCTTCCGGATGGCTCCATCGCCTACGCCGAGAACCCGCCGAAGAAGTATCAGGATATTTATCCGCTTAACTTCGATAACGCGCCTGATGCCATCTACCACGAGATCTATGAGACCTTGATGATTTGGGTGGAAGCCGGTGTGAGTACATTCCGCGTGGACAACCCGCACACCAAGCCGGCAAACTTTTGGAACTGGCTGATTACCCGCGTACATGCCACCCATCCGGATGTCATCTTCTTGGCGGAGGCCTTTACCCGCGCGCCTCGTCTCTTCGGTCTAGCGAAGGCGGGTTTCTCCCAGTCCTATACCTATTTCACCTGGCAGACCTCTAAACAAGAACTCACCCAGTTTGGCCGGATGCACGTCGAACAAGCAGATATCTGCCGCCCCAACCTCTTTGTTAATACTCCGGATATCCTGCACGAGTCCCTGCAGACCGGCGGGCGTGCCATGTTCGCCATTCGCGCTGTCCTAGCCGCCACCATGTCGCCTCTATGGGGCGTGTACTCCGGCTTTGAACTCTACGAGCACACCCCGGTAGCCCCAGGCTCCGAGGAATATCTCGACTCTGAGAAGTACGAACTGCGCCCGCGCGATTTTGCGTCGGCGGCTGCGTCAGGAGATTCCCTCGAGTCCTATATCCGGCTGCTCAACCAGATCCGCCGCGATAATCCCGCTTTGCAGCAACTGCGCACCTTGCGGTTCCATGACACCGACAATGAGGCCATCATTGCCTATTCGAAGGCGGATCCAGCCTCCGGCAATGTAGTCCTCGTTGTGGTCAACCTGGATCCGCGCAATGCACAGGAAGCCACCGTCACGGTAGATATGCAGGCTATCGGCCGCCACCCTGGCGAGTCCTATACCGTCCAGGACACGATTACCGGCTCTGCCTACCACTGGTCCGAGCGCAACTTTGTACGCTTAGAGCCGCTTCGCGACGTCGCCCATGTCTTCATCCTTCCCCCTGCCGACCACGCCCTCCAGGAACAGCTCACCTGGCGCGAGGTCACCGACTACCGCCCGTAAATATTCGCCCACCGGACCGCACTCGAACTAGGTACTCTGATTGTATGACTATCCCGGCCGCTGACCTCGCCCGCCTCAATGACTGCCGCCACCATGACCCGCACGGTTTCTACGGCTGGCATGAAGGTACCGTCCGCACCCGCCAGCCTGGTGCCACCGCGGTACAGCTTCATACCCCCGCACAATCCGTGTCGATGAATATGGTGGGCGATGATATCTGGGAGGCAGAAGTAGGCGATAACTGCGATTACCGCTTAGAAATCTCCTATCCAGAGGCACCTACCCGCACCGTGGCAGACGGCTATCACTTCCTTCCCACGGTGGGCTCGCTGGATCTGCACCTGATTGGGGAAGGCCGCCACGAGCGCCTCTGGGATGTCCTTGGCGCCAACCTGCATTCTTATGACACCGAAATGGGTACCGTTTCCGGCGTCTCCTTTGCCGTGTGGGCGCCCAATGCCCAGGGCGTTGCCGTAGTAGGCGATTTCTGCGGCTGGAATCCTACCCAGTACCCAATGCGATCGCTCGGTTCTACCGGCGTGTGGGAGGTCTTTGTTCCCGGTATCGGTGCTGGCGAGCACTATAAGTTCGCCATCTTTAGCCACGAGGGCCGCAAGGACAAGGCCGATCCTCTAGCCAAGCGCACCGCCTGCCCGCCGGAGACGGACTCGATCGTGGATTCCACCAGCTTCGCTTGGTCCGATTCCGCCTGGATGGACAAACGCTCCGGCAACCTCGATGTGCCTATGAGCATCTATGAGGTGCACGTCGGCTCGTGGAAGATCGGCGCCAACTACAACCGCTTGCGCGAGGATCTCATCCCATACCTTAAGGAGCACGGTTTCACCCACGTCGAGCTCTTGCCCGTGGCCGAGCATCCTTTCGGCGGGTCCTGGGGATACCAAGTCTCTGGCTACTACTCGCCGTCTGCGCGTTGGGGCTCGCCGGACGAATTCCGAGAGCTGGTCAATGCCCTGCACGAGAATGGCATCGGCGTCATGGTGGACTGGGTGCCAGCACACTTCCCCAAGGATGATTGGGCCCTGGGTCGCTTTGACGGCCAGGCTCTCTACGAGCACCCCGATCCCCGCCGCGGCGAGCAGGCCGATTGGGGCACCTATGTCTTTGACTTCGGCCGCAATGAGGTCCGCAATTTCCTCGTAGCCAACGCCCTATACTGGGCCGAAGAATTCCACATCGACGGCCTGCGCGTAGACGCCGTGGCTTCCATGCTCTACCTGGACTATTCCCGCGATGAGTGGCTGCCCAACCAATATGGCGGTCGCGAGAACCTGGAGGCCGTGCAATTCCTGCAGGAAACCAACGCCACCCTCAACCGCACGCATCCAGGCGTACTCACCATTGCCGAGGAATCCACTTCCTGGCCGGGAGTTACCGCCCCCACCTCTGAAAACGGCCTAGGCTTTTCCCTGAAATGGAATATGGGCTGGATGAATGACACCTTGGAGTACTTCAAGCACGAGCCCATTCACCGTTCCTATCACCACGGCGAGCTCACCTTCTCCATGGTCTATGCTTACTCCGAGCGCTACGTGTTGCCGTTTAGCCACGACGAAGTTGTGCACGGCAAAGGCTCGCTGTGGGAGCGCATGCCTGGCGACGACTGGAATAAGGCCGCCGGCCTCCGTGCCCTCTATGGCTACATGTTCTCCCACCCCGGCAAGAACCTGCTCTTCATGGGCCAGGAATTTGGCCAGACTACCGAGTGGGCCGAGGGGTATTCCGTAGACTGGAGCAACCTCGACGGTTGGGGTAGCGAATGGCACCACGGCATCAAGCGCCTCGTAAGGGATATCAACCTCGTCTACCGCGATACCCCAGCACTGTGGAGCCAGGATTTCAACCAGGATGGCTTCCAATGGGTCAAAGCAGATGACTCGACCAATAACGTCCTTGGTTATGTCCGCTACGGTGCAGACGGCTCTGCTCTGCTCGCCGTATGCAACCTTTCTGGCTCTTCCATTCCCAACTATGGCCTCTGGGTTCCACAGGACGGCGAATGGCAGATGGTGCTCAACACCGATGACGCCGTCTATGAAGGTGCTGGGAATCCTCTTCCCCAGCGCATCCGCGTGGAGAACAACTCCACGACGCTGCATCTGCCGGCCAATTCCGTGCAGTGGTACGTGCTGGAAGGATAGAGGGTTATCGCTGGGCGCGCACGAACTCAGCTACGCGAGCATCTATGTCATCGCGCAACGCGTCCATGCGCTCTTCACCCTCCAAACCACGCAGCGAAGGATCCTCGATGTCCCACCGCTGCGCTGGCCCCTCATATTTCGCATCACCTACTACGATGACGTGGTCGACAGCGGCAGCCAGGTGGGGATCCACTAGAGCAGGGGTACCAGTCATTTCTGCCCCCACCTTCTCGAGGGAAGCTTTGGCTTCTTGATTGATGCCCTGCTGGGTATGCTCCGGGGTAGTTTGCACCCCAGCCGAGTAAATATCCCAGTCAGGCGCATGCTTGGCGGCTAGCGCCGCAGCCATCTGCGACTTGCCACGGTTTGTATTACACAGGAAAAGCACTGAAGTCATGCTTTTATACTACCGAGCTAGTACAAGGCACTTGCCAGCTTGGTGCGAGCTTCCATCACGCGCGGGTCATTCCCCTCAAAGAGTCCGAAGAGCTCCAGCAAGCGCTCGCGCACGCGCGCTTTCTCATCACCAGCCGTTGTCTTCATCGTCTCGATGAGGCGATCAAAGGCTTTTTCTGGGGCGCCGGCAACCACTTCGGCGTCGGCAGCTCGCATTTGCTTATCGACGTCCCCTTTATCTCCTTCCGCGGCCGCAATCGGGTCCTCGGTCTGGTTGGCAGGATCGAGGCGCTGGAGCAAGACTGTGGTGTCGCGCGCCTGTTTGATCTGCACATTATCGGGCTCGGATTCCAAGATGGAGTTGTAGACGTTGAGAGCGCCATCAAAGTCGCCGGCGTTCAAGAAGCTTTCTGCTTCCTGGAGACGCGGATCCTCTTCTTCCTCTTGTGGCTGTGCCGATGCCTCATTGCCTTGCAGGCCCTTCAGCTGTGGTCCAACATTGTGCACCAGGGTATCGACCCATTGTTTTAGGGCGTCTTTGGGTTGCGCACCCTCAAAGTTCGTCAGTGGCTGCCCAGCACCCAAGGCCACGACTGTCGGCAGATTCTTAACACCAAAGGCCTGCGCAACCTGCGGAGTAGCATCCGCATCCACGTAAGCAACCAAGAAGCTCAAGTTTCCTTGCGCGGCCAAATCCGCAAGGTCAGTCTTCAACTGCTCCGACTGGGTAGAACGAGCAGTACCGATGAGGACCACGACCGGAACTTCCGTAGACCGGCGAACCACATCTTGATCGAAGTTGGCCTCGGTCACCGTGAAGAAGGACTGGACGCCGCCGGCACTTGTCTGCGGCGATTCCTGCGCCTTCTGCCGGGCCTCGGCTCTCGCCTTGACCTGGCTGAGGTCGAGCGCTCCTCCTACATAAGCATTATTTGGTGAAGTCATCTAGTCCTCCTTTGCAAGGCGGCGGTTAACCGCATCTACTTTGTCCGTTAGCTGATTAGTTACGCCTTCGCGAATATCGGCCTTGACCACCAAAGAAGTGCGTGGGGAAACCGCACGCACTGCATCAGTGGCCTTTTTAATCGTGTCAAAGACCTCGTCCCATTCGCCTTCTAGCAAGGTGAACATGGCATTAGTCTCGTTGGGCAGGCCGGATTCGCGGACCACGCGCACAGCCTCGGACACGGCATCGGCCATTTCTTGGGAGTCATTATTGACCACCGCAGGGGCTACAGAAAATGCAACAATCATGCCCGCTAGTCTACCTACGCTCCCAGCAGTGGCGGTGCCAATGCCGGCGATCGTCGCCCTGGCGGCCCACGTCCCGCGGCCAGGCGACGATGTGCGCCACCCCGGGCGGAATGTTTTGGTTACAGCCAGGGCACAAGTAGTACTTCTGAGCGCGAGCAGAACCGATATGCCGCATGACGTAGGGTTCGCCGTGTGTCCAGCTTGGTCCCTCGACCGTTTGCGAGCCCAGGAAGGTTGAGCCGTCCTTAGGTAGGGATCGAACTTCTACGGGTTTGCGCCTATTTCGCCGTGGCATTAGAACAGCCGCAATTCATTAGACTCAAGCCCACGCAGCTCTTGGTAATCCAGTACGACGCACCGAATGCCGCGGTCCTCAGCCAAGGTACGAGCTTGCGGCTTGATTTCCTGGGCCGCAAATACACCGGACACAGGGGCGAGAAGCTCATCGCGGTTAAGCAGCTCTAGATACCGTGTCAGCTGTTCTACGCCATCAATGCCACCGCGGCGCTTTACCTCGATGGCGACGTTATTTTTGTTCTCATCCTTAGCCATAATATCCACAGGACCGATGGCCGTGGGATATTCGCGGCGCACCAAAGTGTAGCGCTCGCCCAAGGTATCAATCTGGTCCGCCAAGAGCTCTTGTAAGTGAGCTTCGACGCCATCCTTGACTAGGCCTGGATCCTCGCCCATCTCATAGGAGATTTCTTCATGAATCTCAGCAATGGTGATACGCAACTGCTCGCCCTTGGGGTTTTCCACCAGCCACAAAACTTCGCCGGTGTCTTCCCCGTCGAGGTCCTCAATCGCTGACTCCTTCAGGGTGCACGGGGGTGTCATCCAGTTAAGCGGCTTATAAGCGCGGTCGTCGGCATGTACGGACACGGAACCGTCCGCTTTGACGATGAGCAGGCGGTCTGCCATCGGCAGGTGGGCATCCAAGCGGCCCACGTAATCTACTGAGCATCGGGCGATTACTAAACGCATGTTCTCTACCCTAGCGGGTGGAGTTATCGTTTGGATTGACGGGTAGCACGCTCGCGCAATTCCCGGAAGTCAAAGCGCTGCTGGCGCTTTGATGGAGCGGCTTCTACCCACGCCCCGAAGGCCATGATGCCGTGTGCGTCGGACGCCAGCTCATATTCTTTCCCCTTGGCCCGAAAGCGAACGACCTCGGTGGCAGCGGACATAAAAGAAGCCTCGTCATCATCAAGCGGGCGGGTGCTCACTACTTCGATGTCGAGGCGATTGATGCGCAGATCGCAGCGCGGAGAGACAGAACGGAGCTTGAAATACTCCACAAATTCGCCTTCATAACGCAACGAACCATGGCGCCAGGAAAGGGAGTTTCTGGCAGGATAACGGCGCAAAAGCACAGAGGTACCGCGAGAGCGGATAGTAAAAAACCGGAGCGCCGCCAAAAAGAGGACTAATAACAGGGCCACTCCGAGGGCCCACAGAAGCACTGCAACAAACGTTGAATTCATGGGCTAATTCACGCCATCCTCGCTCTGTGGAGATACTGATTTCTTGAATTGTAGCGCCTAGCGGTCCCAGTATGCCAATAAGAATAGGCAAAGAAAAAACGAAGAAGGCGCACCGGCTATAAACCGATGCGCCTTAAGAGAGCAGGAAGGGCGGCTATTGCTGCCCTCTCCTACCAATCCAAGGTATTAAGCCTTGGCGCGGCGAACTGCACGCTGTGCGGCCTCGCCACGGGACTTGGTGAGCTCGTGCTCAGAAGCGACATCCTTCTGAGCCTTCTCCTCATCCACCTCATCGGACCAGATGGCCCAATCAGCGAGGACGGTAATCTTGTCCTGGGTAACGGAGAGGAAACCACCCTGCACAGCGGCGACGCGGCGCTCGCCGTCCACTGGGTGGATGGTCACCACGCCATTATCGATCAGCTGACCGATCATTGGCTCGTGACCGGGAAGCACGCCGATCTCACCCTCGGTGGTCTCAGCCGTGACCATGGAGGCCTGTCCAGACCACAGCAGGCGCTCGACGGAAACCAATTCGGCGGTGATGTCAGCCATGTGCCTCTCCCTACTTCTCGTTCAACTTCTCGTATGCAGCCTTGACGTCGTCCAAGCCACCCAAGCCGTTGAAAGCCTGCTCTGGGTAGTGGTCAAACTCGCCATCGCAGATGCGCTCGAAAGCATCGATGGTCTCAGACAGCGGCACGTAAGAGCCCGGCAGGCCGGTGAACTTCTGTGCGACGAAGAAGTTCTGGCCCAAGAAGCGCTCGATACGGCGGGCACGCTGAACGGTGACCTTATCCTCCTCGGACAGCTCGTCCATACCAAGGATGGCGATGATGTCCTGGAGTTCCTTGTTCTTCTGCAGAATACCGATGACGCGCTGTGCAACCTCGTAGTGCTTCTCGCCAACGATACCCGGCTCGAGGATACGAGAGGTAGAGGTCAGCGGGTTCACTGCTGGGTAAATACCCTTGGAAGCAATAGCACGGTCCAGCTCGGTGGTGGCGTCCAGGTGAGCGAACGTCGTTGCTGGAGCCGGGTCGGTGTAGTCATCCGCAGGAACGTAAACGGCCTGCAGGGACGTAATGGAACGGCCCTTGGTCGAGGTAATGCGCTCCTGCAGGACACCCATCTCATCAGCCAGGGTTGGCTGGTAGCCCACAGCGGAAGGCATACGACCCAGCAGGGTCGAAACCTCAGAGCCCGCCTGGGTGAAACGGAAGATATTGTCGATGAACAGCAGCACGTCCTGGTTCTGCACATCGCGGAAGTACTCCGCCATAGTCAGGCCGGACAGAGCCACGCGCATACGGACTCCTGGCGGCTCATCCATCTGGCCGAAGACAAGTGCGGTATCTTGCAGCACGCCCATCTCTTCCATCTCCAGGAAGAGGTCGGTGCCCTCACGGGTACGCTCGCCGACACCGGCGAAGACGGAGGTACCGGAGAACTCACGGGCGATACGGGTAATCATCTCCTGAATGAGAACGGTCTTACCCACACCTGCGCCGCCGAAGAGGCCAATCTTGCCGCCCTTAACGTACGGGGTCAGCAAGTCAATGACCTTAATGCCGGTCTCCAGAATCTCGGTCTTACCCTCAAGCTGGTCGAACGCTGGCGGCTCGCGGTGGATGCCCCACTGCTCACCATCGCGGCCGAGACCCGGCTCGTCGAGGCAGTCACCGAGGGCGTTGAAGACGTGGCCCTTGACGACGTCGCCGACCGGCACGGAAATTGGCTTTCCGGAGTCGATGACCTCGGCACCGCGGACGAGGCCGTCGGTGGGTGCCATGGACACGGTACGGACAAGGTTGTCACCGAGGTGCTGAGCGACCTCGAGGGTGACGGTCTTTGCAACAGCTTCGAGCTTAATGTCGACGTGCAGTGCGTTGTACAGGGCCGGCAGTGCCTCACGTGGGAATTCCACGTCCACAACCGGACCGATGACGCGCACGACACGACCGGCGACTGCCGAAGACTGTGCATTCTGCTCTTGCAGAGCTGTAGTCATAATCTAGTCACTTTCTGCGCTGTCAGATAGCGCGCCAGCGCCACCGACGATCTCTGAAATTTCCTGGGTAATCTGTGCCTGACGGGCCTGGTTAGCCACGCGAGAGAGGTCCTCGACCATCTCGGTTGCGTTGTCAGTAGCAGACTTCATAGCTGTACGGCGTGCAGCGGACTCGGAAGCAGAAGCTTCCAAGAACATAGCAAACAGGATACGCGAGACGTACTGCGGAAGCAGCGCTTCCATCAGCGTATCTGCGTCTGGCTCAAACTCGAATCCTGCGGCGACATCGTCCGCAGACTCGGAGTCAGTCAGAGCGGATTCACCGAGGTGATACTCCTCATCCTGAATAACCGGCTGAACTGGCAACAGCTGCTGAGCACGCGCAGTCTGGGTCAGCATGGACTCAAACTCAGTGTAGACAACGTGTACCTGGTCAAAGCCACGTACACCGGCGCCCTCACCCTGCGCATGCAGGCCGTCGCGGCCCTTAGTAGTGCCATGAGAACCAGCAACAAAGCCATCAATCAAGTGACGGCGCACATCGTGGGTGGTCTCCCAGGTAGGATCCTGAGAGAAACCGCCCCAGCTGCCAACTACCTCGTCCTCGCGGAACTTGTAGTGGCCGATGCCCTTATTACCGGTAACGTAGCGAACTACCTCGTAGCCCTTGCTTTCCAGGAGAGCTTGCAGCTGTGCCGCCTTCTTGAAGACGTTGTTGTTGTAGCCACCGCACATACCGCGGTCAGAAGTGACCACGAGGATGGCGGCGACGTTTCCGTCTTCACGCTCACGCAGCATGTCATGCTCCAACGTAGAAGCCGCAGCCAGCTTGTTCATCATGCTGGTCATCTCAGCCGCGTACGGCTGTGAGGCCTCTACCCTAGCCTGCGCCTTGGTAATGCGCGAGGTAGCAATGAGCTCCTGGGCCTTGGTGATCTTCTTAGTCGAATTGACGGACCGGATGCGGTCACGTAGTTCGCGAAGAGTAGCCATCGTTTCTCCTCCCTTCTTTAATCTAGACGGTTAGTTTTGAGTTCTGAACTCTACTTAGCCGTCTTGCGGGAGACGTTGAGCTCGGTGTTCTTTACGTCGCTTTCATCCAACGGCTCTACCGGCGCCTCGGAGCCTAGGTTGTGGCCCTCGGAGGTGCGGAAGGTCGGCTGGAAGTCCTTAGCTGCCGCAACCAATGCGTCCTTGGACTCATCGGTCAGCGGCTTGCCGCCGGAAATCTGCTCAAAGACCTCTGGGGTATTGGCATTGAGGTACTCGTGCACCTCGTCCTCGAAGCGGCGGACGTCTTCAACGGGAACGACGTCGAAGATGCCAGCCTCGGCGAGGTAGATGGACACCATCTGGTACTCCACCGGCTGCGGGGAGGACTCCGACTGCTTCAGCAGCTCGACCAGACGGGAACCGCGCTCCAACTGAGCCTTGGAGGCAGCATCAAGGTCAGATGCGAATGCCGCGAAGGCCTGCAGGTCACGGTAGGAAGCCAGGTCCAGACGCAGGTTACCGGCGACCTTCTTCATGCCCTTGGTCTGTGCAGCGCCACCGACACGGGAGACGGAAACACCGACGTTAATAGCCGGGCGAACGCCCCGGTTGAACAGGTCGGACTCCAAGAAGACCTGGCCGTCAGTAATGGAAATGACGTTAGTCGGAATGAAGGCGCCGACGTCGTTTGCCTTGGTCTCGATGATCGGCAGGGCGGTCATGGAGCCGGCACCCATGTCGTCGGAAAGCTTTGCAGCACGCTCCAGCAGGCGGGAGTGCAGGTAGAACACATCGCCTGGGTATGCCTCGCGTCCCGGCGGACGGCGCAGCAGCAAGGAAATGGCACGGTAGGCCTCAGCCTGCTTGGTCAAGTCATCGTAGATTACCAAGACGTGGTTGCCCTGGTACATCCAGTGCTGGCCCAGCGCTGCACCGGAGAACGGCGCTAGCCACTTGAAGCCGGCGGAATCGGAAGCCGGTGCGGCCACGATGGTGGTGTAATCCAGTGCACCGTGCTCCTCAAGGGTGCGACGCACACCAGCGATGGTCGAGCCCTTCTGGCCGATAGCGACGTAGATGCAGCGTACCTGCTTGTCCTTGTCGCCGGACTCCCAGTTAGCCTTCTGGTTCAAAATGGTATCGATGCAGACCGCGGTCTTACCCGTCTTACGGTCACCGATGACCAGCTGGCGCTGGCCGCGGCCGATCGGGGTCATTGCGTCGATAGCCTTGATGCCGGTCTGCATTGGCTCTTCAACCGGCTGGCGCTGCAGCACGGATGGTGCCTGCAGCTCGAGGACGCGCTCCTCTTCAGCGTTGATTGGGCCCATGCCGTCGATCGGCTGACCCAATGGGTTAATTACGCGGCCGAGGAATTCCTCGCCCACTGGGATGGAGAGAACCTCGCCGGTCCTCTTAACCTCGTCGCCCTCCTTGAGGGACTCGAAGTTGCCCAGGACCACGACACCGATCGAGTTAGTGTCAAGGTTCTGTGCGACGCCAATCACGCCGCCTGGGAACTCGAGCAGCTCATTCGCCATAACGGACGGCAGGCCAGAAACCTGCGCAATACCGTCAGCTGCCGAAATGACCACGCCGACCTCCTCACGGGAGGCCTCCGCGGAGTAGCTCGAGGTGTAGTTCGCAATCGCACTACGGATCTCGTCGGAGGAGATCGTCAGCTCCGCCATGTTCTTCCTGCTCTCGGTAGTATCTTCCAGCACTTACTTAAATCGTTTCTGTCGTTTCGGCTACGCCATCTGGGCACGCAGGCGGGCAATCTTGCCTGCCGTGGAGCCATCAATGACTTCATCGCCGACGCGGATGCGCATGCCACCGAGGAGGCTGGTGTCAACCTCAGAGTGAATGGACATCGCACGACCATAAATTTTGCCCAGCTTCTCAGCGAGTACTGCTTGCTGACCTTCGTTTAGTTCACCCGCTGCGGTAACGCGCGCAATGGTCCGGTCCTGCAGGTCAGCTGCAGAATCAGCCAGAGCGGCTACGTCATCGATCGGGTTCTGCTCTGGGCGGGAGATGGACTGAAGCACCAGGGCCTCAGTAAACATCGTGACCTTGCCGTAGAGCACGTTTGCCAGCAATCCGCGCTTGCGGGCGGAATCAGCAGTTCGGTCGGAAAGCAGCTGGGTGAGCTCGCCCTCACGGTCAAGAATCTGGGACAGGCGGAAGAGCTCGTCTTCTACCTGGCCCAGCTGACCCTGCGCCTCAGCACCACGCAGCAGTGCGCGGCGGCCCAGGGACACCAAGCCCTTGACAAAGTCCTTCGGGGTGGACCACTGTGCGGCCGCAGCTTCCTGGATGATGCGCAATGCGCCATCGGAAATCTTGGAGCCAAACAGGGTCTCAGCCAGGGACTTGCGTGCCTCGCTCGGGGCGGCGATATCGGTGAATGCGACGCGCAATTCGCGGTCTGCATCCAAGACATCGACAACCTCGAAGATATCCAGGCCCGCCTGCGCGGCGGTCGCGACATTGTTGTCGCCTCCCAGGATCTCATCCAAGCGGGTTTGTGAGGTTGCGAGTGCTTCGCGGCTAGCTGCCTTCATAGTTGCCTACTTTCCGGCCGGTGCCACAGAGTCGAGCTCGGACAAGAAGCCATCAATGGTGGAGGACTTCTTAGAGGCGTCGGAAAGCTCGCCGCCCAGAATCTTCTCCGCCAGGTTGATGGAGTTCTGGCCCATTTCGGAACGCAGCTCAGTAACAACCTGCGAGCGGGAAGCCTCCAGCTGCTTCTCGCCATTGGCGACGATGCGGCGGGACTCTTCTTCCGCGTTGGTCTTAGCCTCGGCCTCAATCTGCTTACCGCGCTCGCGCGCCTGCTCGCGGATCTCGGCTGCCTCTGCACGGGCATCGGCCAGCTGAGCATTGTACTTTTCCAGAGCAGCCTTAGCCTCGGCCTGCTGAGCCTTGGCACGCTTCAAGCCGCCCTCGATCCGGTCTTCACGCTCCTGCAGCATCTGGCTGTACTTCGGAAGAACGAACTTCGCGAAAATCAGCAAGATGATGGCGAACGGAATGATTGACCAGACTAAGTCGTACATCTTGGGCAGGAGGATGGAGTTGCCGCTCTCCAGCGGCAGGTGCTCACTTCCTTCTGCTGCAAGGTAGTAAATGACGTTGTTCATGGGACTCCGTTCTTAAAGTTCGATTTACTTGTGTAAAGCGTTCTTTAGAACAGGAAGCCTGCAACGAGGCCGATGAGGGCAAGTGCCTCAACGAAGGCGATACCCAGGAACATGGTGGTACGCAGCTGGCCGGCCATCTCAGGCTGGCGTGCCATGCCCTCAACGGTCTTGCCAACGAGGATGCCGATGCCCAGGCCCGGGCCGATGGTGGCCAGGCCGTAGCCGAGGGACTGAAGGCCGTCGAAGGAGGTGGTTGCTGCGTCCTGAGCCAGGATGATCTCGTTCATGTGAAAGTCGTTCCCTTTCAATGTATATCCCGCGGGAGTGTCCTGCGGGGCGGTGTTGGTTTGATTTTGGGGTATTTAGTTAACCGCGAGGTTCGCGTTGTTGTTAGTGCGAATCTGCATGCAACGACAATTCGATGTATACCGCCGTCAGCAGGGCAAAGATGTATGCCTGCAGGAAGATGACGATAAGCTCGTAAAGCGTGAACAGAACCGCTGCGACCAGGGTCAAGCCACCCACTGCGGTCCAGGCGTTGAACTGGAAGAAGAAGAAGTTCGTAGCCGAGTACAACAGGACCAAAATGAGGTGGCCAGCCAGGAAGTTCGCCATAAGACGAAGAGCCAGGGTGACTGGGCGCATAACAAACGTAGAGAATGCCTCAATCGGCACGACAAGAATGTGCAAGGCCGGCGGCAGGTTAGGAATAACCACCGAGGACTTGATGAACTTGCCAAAGCCATAGCGCTTAGCGCCGGCGTAAATCATGGCGATATACGCAACAGCTGCCAAAACGATTGGCATACCGATACGGGCGTTCGGAGAAATGTTCAGACCCGGCACAATAGTTGTGAGGTTCCAGAACAAAACTGCAAAGAAGATAGAGGCCAAAAGTGGAAGGAAGCGACGTCCTTCCTTCTTGCCCAAGATGTCTTCTGCGATCTGAACTCGCACGAAGTCAATCGCATGCTCGCCTACGTTTTGAATTCCTTTAGGGACCAGCTTGGGGTTCCTGAAGGCGACAACAAATAGGAGCACCAGCACGGCCGCCATCAGAAGGCGAACGAGCATGATGCGATCCAAAGCGAACCAACCGTTGGCAAAATCACTCAACCAGAGGTCAACGACTCCGCCATCTTCGGTTACGTGCCCCGGGAAAAATTCTGGGTCCAGTTCGGGTGCGTGGAAGCTACCCTTCATGGCCAATGTTGTAACGCTCAGCGTTCTCTCCCGTGTTCGGGCCACACAGCTTGTCGAAGGCCGTGTGGTGCGATGGACGTCTCAAACTCTCTGCCTCACACACGGACTCCGTCGCACATCAGCGTGCGCAAGACAGGGATTCACCGCTGCGAAAGCCAGCTTTTGCGCTAGCCCGCGGTAACCCGAAGAAAAGCGTATCAGTTAGATCAAGAGTTTTCGCACGTGGGGGGCCACTAACGGCCCTAGTTTCGCCACTGCAGGCTCAATTCCGCCACAAATTCACAACAAAAAGGCCACATTCTGCCTAAATCCTGCTACGTGGAGTTCATCACACTTGCCTATTTGCCCACCTTGACGGGGGTAACCCCAACAGAAACGATTGCATGCACACAGAGCAAAAGGGCCCACCACCTCTCCTTAAGGAAAAGCGGTGGGCCCGTACAAAGGCCACTTGCCTGCTACGAGACGTAGGTGACCCGCGAGGTAACGACGGCCCATACCTCCGTGCCCAAAGTGGCAAAAAGGGCCAGCATCACGGTCACGAACAGTGCCAAAGTGTCATAGAAATCCATATCTCGGATTACGAGAAGCACCATGACCAAAACGATGACCTTGAGCAGCCAACCGCCCAGCACCACGGCCATGGTGTTGGCGGGAGTGGTATTGGCAGTCAGCAGGACCGACAAGGCGGTAAATAAGACGAAGCCGCCACCGATAGCGGCACCGACTAGGACTCCCCAAATGCCGGGGAGACCACTGATACCGCCCCAGACGGCTAAGGAGACCACCGTGATAACCAGCAGGGCAAGACCACCCAGCTTGACCGCCCTTTGCAAAGGACGGCGGTGGTCATCAAATTCCGAGGGTTGCGTAGTCGCTTGTGCTTCACTCACGGCTACACACCCTACCTCACGAGGGCTCGGATTCCTTCACCACGACGGACCCTCGCGCAGCTGGACCAATCTTTCCTTGCCGCAAAGGTACCAGGGTCGCCGCAAACGCAAGGACCAAGGCAACGATGGTGACGCCGATGGCCACCGGCGCGGGCACGATGGAAAAGGACACCGCGCCGAAAGCCACGGCGGAGACCCACAGGTAGAGCACCAGCACAGTCCGGCGGTGGGTATGGCCGAGCGAGAGTAGGCGGTGATGGATGTGCGCCTTATCTGCAGCAAACGGCGAGCGCCCTTGAGACAGGCGGCGAATCACAGCCCAGACAAGGTCCAGGACTGGAATAAACACCGCCGCGACCACCACAATGATGGGCGACATCAAGGCGACAATGTCCACCGTGCCGTAAAGCGACATGTTGATCTTGCCAGACGCAGAAGTCGAGGCCGCAGCGAGCAAAAGACCGATAAGCATCGAGCCAGAATCCCCCATGAAGATGCGAGACGGTTCGAAGTTATGCGGCAAGAATCCAGCGCACATTCCCACCAGGGCAGCGCTGATGATGGCGGGTGGGTAGGCCGAGACTGCCCCGCCTTGGTCGTGGAGAACCGTCAAAGAAAACACCAGAATTGCCCCGCCCGCAATCATGCCAAGGCCGGCCGCCAGGCCATCGAGTCCGTCCACAAAGTTGATGGCATTGATGAGCAGAACGGTAAAGAATGCGGTGAGCAGGGTGCTTTGTAATTGGTCGAGGACGACCGTGGTGCCGCCGCCAAAAGGGATGAAAAGCAGCGTCCAGGTAAGGCCCAGCCCGCTCATCAAGGTGGCCGCAAAGAGCTGGCCAAAAAGCTTCACTATCGCACTCAGTTCCACCAAGTCATCAACCACTCCGACAAGCACGAGCGCCAGGGCCGCCCACAGCACCGCATTCATCTCCGGAGTAACGGGCATAAATCCCCGAGTCAAGGCTGGAAGCTGGGCTGCGAGGAATATCGCCGCCACGAAGCCGGTAAACATGGCCACCCCACCCATGCGCGGGGTGGGCTGTGTGTGGGCGTCGCGCAGCCGAATCTCCGCCAAACGGCCGGTGCGCACCAAAAACGAGCGCACCACACCGGTGGTGAGATACGAAAATGCTGCTGCGACGAGGATGACGAGGGCCAGCTCGCGCAGCGGGACACCACTGCCGCTCACGCGAATTCCCCCTTAAGCCTGTGGGCGGGTTCGCAGGGTCTGCGCGTCGACGCCAATAACCTCGCCGATTTCCTCGGCCGAGAGCGCTCCTTCGCGCAGCAGGTACGGGCGCTCGCCGGAGAGATCAATGATGGTCGACGGCTTGCCAACGGCCGTCTCTCCCCCATCCAAGTAAACCGTCACGGCTTTACCAAGCTGCTGCTTGGCCATAAGCGCCGTGGTCGGCGGCTGGTGACCAGAGATATTGGCAGAGGAGACAGCCATGGGGCCAACCTCGCGCAGCAACTCGATGGCAATGGGATGCAACGGCATGCGCAGCATCACGGTGCCGCGGGTATCGCCGAGGTTCCACGGCAGGGACGGCGCTTGCGGAACGACGATGGACAGACCACCGGGCCAGAAGGCCTCCACCAAGTCACGCGCGGTATCGGTATAGGAAGCAACCAGACCGCGAACGGTATCCCAGGAACCCACCAATACCGGTACCGGCATATCCGGGCCGCGTTGCTTGGTGGCCAAGAGGTTGGCTACGGCATCATTATCAAAGGCATCGCAGCCGAGGCCATAGAGCGTATCGGTGGGCATGACCACAAGGCGGCCGGATTGCGCAGCCTTGACCGCAATGTTCATGCCCTCTTCGCGCTCGGCATCATCGGCACAGTTAAAAATCTTTCCTTGCATAATCTTTTCCCCTTCTTGCCCTCAATGGTGTCCTAGTCTACCCCGCGCACCGCAGTGACAAAGCGAGGCGTTCCTGTCAGGTCTTGCAGCGCGGCGATCTGTTCAAAGCCGCCGTGTCGGGCCAATGCGGCTTGTACGGCGTCGCTCGTGGAATCGTCGTGTTCGATGACCACCTTGCCGCCCGGGCGCACAAGTCGCGCAATGGTCGGAATAAGGCCGGTAATGACCCCCATCCCATCCGCTCCGGCGAAGACCGCGTTATGCGGGTCGTGATATACCTCCGGTTCAAGATCCGGGGTCTCCGGCACGTAGGGCGGGTTGGTCACAAGGAGGTCCACGGTCCCATTCCAGTCCGCCAAAGTATCGTCGGCCGTGGCGTCGGCCTGGATGACCTCTACCCCGGTGTTATGGGTATTGGCTTGGGTGTAGGCCAGTGCGGCGTCGGCAAGCTCAACTGCCCTCACCTGCGTGTCAGGCAGATAGTGGTGGAGGTAGAGCGCCAACGCGCCCGTGCCGGTGCACAAATCAACCAGCCGCGGGCCTTCGGCATTGCGCACCGCCCAGTCCGCCATAACCTCGGTTTCCGGCCGCGGGATAAACACGCCCGGGCCCACCTTGAGCTCCAGCGGGCCGAACCAGGCGCTGCCAAGTACGTATTGCAAAGGCTCGCGGGCCTCCCGGCGGCGAAGCAGCGCATCAAAGGCCACGTCGAAGCCGCGCATAGGAGACTGTTCGAGCGGGATATCCATGTGGCCGCAGTGGATTAGGTGCGCGGCCATGATGCGTGCATCCCATTCAGGGCTGGCCACCCCGGCAGCACGAAGGCGCTGCACCCCGCGGCGCAGCGCCCGTCCATACGTGTTATCCACGCTGGTTTACCCTTCGGCCTCGAGGCGCTCGGCACGCTCTTGGTCCTGCAGGGCCTTAATAAGGTCATTCATGTCACCGTTCAACACGGAGTCCAAGTTATTGGCCTTGTAACCAATGCGGTGATCCGTGATGCGGTTTTCCGGCCAGTTATAGGTGCGGATGCGCTCGGAACGGTCCATGGTGCGCACCTGAGAGGCGCGCTGCTCGCCGGCCTCAGCCTCGCGCGCCTCGCGCTCCATTTGATCCAGACGGGCCTGCAGAACCTGCAGCGCACGCGCCTTATTCTGAATCTGGGAACGCTCCTTCTGGCAGGTCACGATAAGCCCAGTGGGCAGGTGGGTAATACGCACCGCGGAGTCGGTGGTGTTCACGCCCTGACCGCCCTTACCGGAAGAACGGTAGACGTCGACGCGAATATCCTTGTCATCGATATTGACGGACTCGACCTCTTCCGGCTCCGGGTAGACCAGCACGCCGGCGGCAGAGGTCTGAATGCGACCCTGGGACTCGGTAACCGGAACACGCTGCACGCGGTGCACGCCGCCCTCAAACTTGAATACGGACCATGCACCATCGCGCGACGGGGACTTGGAGCGGAAGGAAATGGTCATATCCTTCACACCGCCCAAATCGGACTCATTGAGGCCCAAGACCTCCCAATTAAAGCCCGTCTTGTCCGCATAACGCTCGTACATGCGGGCCAAGTCGCCGGCAAAGAGGGCCGCTTCTTCGCCGCCCGCGCCGGCCTTGATTTCCATAATGATGTCCTCGGAATCCTGCTCATCGCGCGGCGCGAGCAGGTCAGCGAGCTTTTCTTCCAAGCTCTCCACGGACTTTGCTAGGCGGTCCGCTTCCTCCTGGAAGTCATGGTCCTCATAGGCCATCTCCTTGGCATCAGCGAGATCCTCGCGCGCCTGGCTAAGCTCATCATTGACCATAATGATGGGGCGCAGCTCCGCGTAGCGCTTGGAGAGCTTGCGGAATTGCTTCTGGTCGCCGGCTACTTCCGGATCGGCCATCTGCATCTCAATGCCCTGGTACTCGGACACGATGTCATCAACGAGCGAAACCTGATTAGACATAATCTTCTTCATCCTTATCCGCAGCCATCGGGGCCGAGGAGGCCACCTGCATCAAGAACTCGCCATTGGAGCGGGTCTTCTTCAGCTGCTTAATGAGCAGGTCAATGGCCTGGTGGGAGTCCAGGGCGGAGAGGATGCGACGCAGCTTGGTCATGATGCGTGCTTCCTCTGGAACGAGCAACAGCTCGTCCTTACGAGTACCGGACGGGTTGACGTCTACGGCCGGGAAGACGCGTCGCTCGGAAATGCCACGGTCCAGCTTCAGCTCGGCATTGCCGGTGCCCTTAAATTCCTCGAAGATGACGGTATCGCCGGTAGAGCCAGTCTCCACCATGGCGGTGGCGATAATCGTCAGCGAACCGCCCTCTTCGATATTGCGGGCGGCACCCAGGAAACGCTTTGGCGGGTAGAGCGCATTGGAGTCCACACCGCCGGAGAGAATGCGGCCAGAAGCCGGGGAGGAATTGTTATAAGCACGGCCGAGGCGGGTAATGGAATCCAGCAGGACCACGACGTCCTTGCCCTGCTCCACCAGGCGCTTGGCGCGCTCGATAGCCAGCTCCGCCACGGAGGTGTGCTCTGATGGCGGACGGTCAAAGGTGGAGGCAATTACCTCACCGTTGACGGAGCGTTGCATGTCCGTAACTTCCTCAGGGCGCTCGTCTACGAGGACGACCATGAGGTAGCACTCCGGGTTATTGGTAGAAATCGCGTTGGCGATATTCTGCAGAATCGTCGTCTTGCCGGCCTTTGGCGGGGAGACGATAAGCGCGCGCTGGCCCTTACCAATCGGCATGATGAGGTCAATGACGCGGGTGGTGAGGATCTTCGGATCCGTTTCCAAACGCAGGCGCTTATTCGGGTACAGCGGGGTCAGCTTATTAAAGTGCGGGCGTTGCTTTGCGCCTTCCGGATCAATGCCGTTGACGGTATCGACCTGCACCAGCTGATTGTACTTGCGGCGGTTGCGGCCATTGCCGTGCGTATGCGTCGGGCCGGAAACCTTGACCTGACCGGTAATGGCGTCACCAGAGCGCAGACCTAGGCGGCGGACGATGCCGTTGTTGACAAAGACGTCGGAAGCCGCGGCGCGGTAGCCCGTGGTGCGCAGGAAAGCGACATTATTGTCTACGACGTCCAAGATACCGCCGACAGCCTGCAGCTCATCGCCCTCGCGGACCTGCAAATCATTGCCGCCATTATTGTCATTGTTATTTCCGCGGCCGCGGCGGTTGCGGCGATTGCGGCGCCCACGGCGGTTGCCGCGCTCGTGGTTATTGTTGTCCTCGTGGCGGTTGCCGCGCTGCTTATTATCGCCGCGGTCATTCTTCTCGCCCTGATTATCGGAGCCATCCTGGGAGCTATTGTCGCGGTTGTCCTTAGCGCCGCCCTGCTCCTCGTTGCGGTTGCGCTCCTCGCGCTCTTGCCGTTCTTGGCGCTCCTGACGCTCTTGGCGGCGGGCGCGGTTGCGGCGAGCGCGGCGGGCCTGGGAGCGCGATTCATAGCGCTGCTCCTCGCCAGAGCTCTGCTGGCGGTTATCCTGCTTCTCGCCGGATTCTTCCTGCTTTTCCGCCTTCAGCGGCGCATCTTCCTGCGCCTTTTTGCGCGGCTTATCTGCTTTCTCAGGCTTCTCCGCCTTTTCTACCTGAACGGCCTTTTCCACCTTGGCCTTGGCCTTAGGCGGAACCTGTCCGGTCTTGATGGCGGTGATGAGATCCCCCTTGCGCAGGGCAGAGACACCACGTAGGCCGCGCTCTGCGGCCATTTTGCGCAATTCCGGCAGCTTCAGGGATGCAAGATCCTGTGCTGCAGTGTTGTCCGTTTCGCTCACGGATATCCTTTCGTTGCTTGACCAGGTCCGATTATGCGGGAGCCGCCGCAGCCTATGCTCGCGGCGTTGCACTGGAAGCCAATGTGTATTTTTCTAGGACTTCTCGCCCTCGTGCCAAGGCGCATGCGCGTCCTGCCGGGCAATAAGTATGAGGCCTCTTCCGTGTCCTTGTGGAGACTTCGCACAGCGAGTGCACGAACCGGAAGAAATCAAGAAACGACTGCGGGCAAAACTACTTCTCTGGGCCCGAATGCATAGGAAAGGGGAGCTAAAATTTTCCGGTTTCCTACCAGTCGCGAACAAGTATAACGCATAGGGAGCAACGCCCGCACCATGACACCGCTACAGTAGAGGCATGCTTTCCACGATGATGGATATCCCCCTGTCCCTGACCCGCATTTTGGAATACGGTGCCTCGGTACACGGGGACACCACGGTTACCACCTGGCACGGTGAGGGCACCGGCTCGGAATTCGATCCGGCCGAGGAAGTTACCTTCCGCGATATCGCTGCCCGCGCCGCCGCGTTCGCCCACGCCATTCACGATGAATTGGGTATCACCAGCGATGAGCGCGTGGGCAGCTTTATGTGGAATTGCGCCGAGCACTTGGAGGTAATGTTCGGCACCGCCTGCAAGGGCGCGATTTTTGCCCCGCTGAATAAGCAGCTGATGAATGACCAGATCCGCCACATTATTAACCATGCGGAAATCTCCGCCATCGTGTGCGATCCCCGCTTGGCGCAGCAGCTAGGCAAGGTGCTCGTGGGCACCGACTCCGTGGGAAGCGTCATCATCACCGGCGCCCAACCAGCGCAGCAGTTTGCTCACCTTTTCCCCCGCGGGGTTGAGGTGTATTCCTATGAGGCTCTTATCGACGGCCGCTCTACCGTCTATGACTGGCCCGAACTAGATGAGCGCACGGCCGCGGCGCTGTGCTATTCCACGGGCACAACGGGCGCACCCAAGGGAGTGCTGTATTCACACCGGTCTCTCTATTTGGAGGCCATGCAGCTGCGTTCCTCAGACTCGCTGTGCATTACCCACGGCGAGACCTTCCTGTGCTGCATTCCTATCTGCCACGTGCTCAGCTGGGGCGTTCCCTTCACCTGTTTCATGACGGGCACCCCGCTGGTGCTTCCCGACGCCGACGTGTCCGCCCCCACCCTAGCCAAAGCCATCGCCGCTACCTCTCCGCGCGTGGCACACGGCGTGCCTACCATCTGGATTCAGCTCTTTGTCCACTACATGCACCACCCTCCAGAGCGCATGACGCTCACCGAGATCTACGCCGGCGGCTCCCCCGTCCCGCCGACGCTGATCAAGATGTGGGAGGAGCGCTACGGCGTCGATGTGGTCCACGTGTGGGGCATGGTGGAAACCTCCACCGTGGGCAGCGTTGCCCGCCCGCCCCAGGGCGCCTCCGGCGATACCCGCTGGGCCTACCGCGTATCCCAAGGCCGCATCCCCGCCTCACTGGAATACCGCGTGGTCAACGACGGGCAAGTCGTCGCTCGCACCGACCGCAATGCCGGCGAGCTGCAGGTGCGCGGCAACCTGGTCACCGGTTCCTACTACCACTCGCCCACCGCTGAGCCGGGCGAAATCGCCTCCGAATTCCGCGGCAAGCAAGTCGAGGCCGCGGAGGATAAGTTCACCGCCGATGGCTGGCTGCGCACTGGCGACGTCGGCTCTGTTACCAAGGACGGCTTCCTTACCGTGGAGGACCGCGCCCGCGATGTCATTCGCTCCGGCGGCGAATGGATCTATTCCGTGCAGCTAGAAAACCTCATCATGTCCGACGAGCTTGTCGTCGAGGCCGCCGTCATTGGCTACCCCGATAAGCAATGGGTCGAGCGCCCACTCGCCGTCACAGTATTGGCCGAGGGCGCCTCGCCCACCATCGAGACTGCGGAGCGCCTGCGCGCCAGCATGCGCAAGGAACTGCCGAGCTGGATGCTGCCGGAGTATTGGACCTTTGTGAAGTCCATCGATAAGACATCCGTGGGCAAATTCGATAAGAAAGATTTGCGCGCCCACCTGGCAGAGGGCGAGTACAACATCATCCGGCTCAAGGGCCCGGGTGAATCCCAGCGGCTCGACGTCACCGGCGCCGCCGATTTAAGCCGGGAAAACTAGGAATAAATTCGCGCCACTCGCCGTTGCAGCTTGGTGTACCTCGTCCCCTCTCTTAGACTGGCACCAATGACCTCTTCCTCCCAGCAGCCCGTGGTTTCCTTGCCCCTGCCTACCGTAGGCCGAGCGAAACCGCCGGCGGATCTACCTGCACCGGCCGCTGATGGCACGCGCGCACTGCTGGATCGTTATGGACGCCAAGCCCGTGACCTGCGCGTCTCCCTCACGGATCGCTGCAACCTGCGTTGCACCTATTGCATGCCGGCCGAAGGTTTGGAGTGGATGCCCACAGAGCAAACCTTGAGCGATGAGGAAACCATCCGGCTGATCCGCATAGGCGTCGGCAAGCTGGGCATCCGCCAAGTGCGCTTTACCGGCGGCGAGCCCCTGCTGCGCAAGTCGCTGGAGAAAATTATTGCCGCGACCAAGGAGCTGCGCACCGACCAGGGCCGCGCCCCGTCCACCGCGCTGACCACCAACGGGCTTGGCCTAGAAAAGCGCGCCTGCGCACTCGCCGCGGCCGGGCTCGACCGCATCAATATCTCGCTCGACACCATCGACCGCGAGCGCTATGCCGCGCTCACCCGCCGCGACCGGCTCGACCACGTGTTGCAGGCCATCGCTGCCGCGGATGCCGCGGGCCTGCACCCCATCAAGATCAACGCCGTGGTCATGCCCGGGGTCAATGAAGAAGACATCGTCCCGCTGGCGGACTATGCCGTCCACCACGGCGCCCAGCTCCGCTTCATCGAGCAGATGCCGCTCGGGCCCCGCGAGCAGTGGCGCCGCGAGGACATGGTCACGGCCGAAGATATCCTCGCCCGACTGCGCACCCACTTTTCCATGGCGCCGGCACGCGAACCACGCGGTTCCGCCCCCGCCGCCTTGTGGGAGGTCAGCGCTCCGGATGGCACGCACGGCACGCTGGGTATCATTGCCTCGGTCACCCACCCTTTCTGCGGCGATTGCGACCGCACCCGCCTTACTACCGACGGCGCCATTCGCAATTGCCTCTTTGGCAATTCCGAAACCCCGCTGCGGGACCTGCTGCGCTCCGGCGCGAGCGATGCAGAGATCATGGAGGCTTGGGCCGGGGAAATGTGGACCAAAAAGCCCGGTCACGGCATTGATGACGAGGGCTTTCTCCAACCAGACCGTCCGATGTCCGCCATTGGCGGCTAACCTGAGTCTTATGTCCACGCCCCGCAGCATCTCCGCGCACCTCGATGCCGTCCTCGCGCTGGCTTCCACCCCACCGGCCGAGTCCGCGCCCGTCGACGCCTCCCTCAGCGGCCGCGTCCTCGCCGCCGACGCCACCGCGCGCTTCCCTGTGCCGCCCCATGCCAATTCGGCGATGGATGGCTTCCTCGTCCATGCCGCGGATCTTTCCTCCTCCGCGCCATGGACCCTTCCCGTCGCCGGCGATGTACCAGCCGGCGCAGCTCCCATCGATGTGCCCGTCGGCCACGCCGTTCGCATCATGACCGGTGCCCCCGTGGCCGATACCGCAGGAATGCTCGTCGTTCCCGTGGAGAACACCACCACCCCGGCCGGCCCGGTAGCACTTCCGGACGAGGTCACCATCACGGAGGCCCCCACCAAGTCGCATATCCGTCCCGCCGGCGAGGACATCCAGCCCGGCGCGCCAGTCGCCACCGTCGGCACGCTTATCGATGCCGCCGTCATTGCCGCGCTCACCTCCGCCGGCGTGTATTCCGTCTCGATCTTCCGCCGCCCACGCATCGCGGTCATTTCTTCCGGCGAAGAACTCGTCTCTTCCCCCGCGCAGCTCGCCCCCGGCCAACTACCGGATTCCAATGGCCCGATGCTCGCTGCCCTTGCAGGTGCAAACGCACACGTCCACGTGGGTGATGCCCCTGCGGACCTCGCCTCTGCGCTAGATGAACTAGCCCCCTCCCACGACCTCATCATCACCTCAGGTGGCGTATCCGCCGGCGCCTTCGATGTGGTCCACACCGTACTCGGGCGCACGGATTCCGCGTGGTTCGGGCACGTCGACCAGCGCCCGGGTGCTCCGCAGGGCTACTCCCTGTGGAAGGACACGCCGGTGCTGTGCCTGCCCGGCAACCCCGTAGCGGCCTTCGTCGATTTCCAGCTCTATGCCCGGCCACTTATCGCCGCACTGTCCGGACACCCCGCGCCACGCCAGCGGGTCAACCTGCGCGCCCGGGTGGATTCGCCCCTTCCCACCTCCCGCGGACGGCCGACCATTGTTCCCGTCACCGTAGACTTTCAGGCAGGGCCCGCCATCACCTCGCACCTGCCCCACGGCAGTCACCGCATCGTGTCGCTGGCCGGCACCAATGGCTATTGCCTCATTGACTCCGCGCCGCCGGCCATGGGCGAGGACATCACCGTTTATCTGTATTAAGGAGTAACCATGGAATTTACCCACCTGAACTCTGACGGCGCCGCCTACATGGTCGACGTCACCGAGAAGCAGCCCACGGTGCGCACCGCCACCGCTGAGGGCGAGGTCGCCTGCTCACCCGAGGTTATGACCGCGCTGCGCGATGGCACCGTGCCTAAGGGCGATGTCCTCGCCGTTGCCCGCATCGCCGGCATTTCGGCCGCCAAGAAGGTTCCCGAGCTACTTCCCTTGGCACACACCATCGGCGTACACGGCTGCGCAGTCGAGCTCACGCTTGCCGACGACCACGTGTCCATCTCCGCCACCGTCTGCACCGCCGACCGCACCGGCGTGGAAATGGAGGCTCTGACGGCCGTGAACGTTTCCGCGCTCGCCATCATCGACATGGTCAAGGGCGTGGACCGCTCCGCGTATATCCGCCGCTGCGGAATCGTGGCGAAATCCGGCGGCCGCTCCGGGGACTGGTCCCGCACCCTCCCGGAGTCCTAATGCTCGGCGCGGTCATCCTCGCCGGCGGCCACGGCAGGCGCATGGGCGGCGCCGATAAGGCCTCCCTTTTTGTCCACGGCACGCGCTTTATCGACCGCCTGCTCGCCCAGCTTCCCTACGGCACCCCGACCGTAACTGTCTCCCCGCATCGCCTCGGCGTGCCCCAGGTGTGCGAGTCACCGCTCTACGGTGGTCCTGTCGCCGGCATCGCGGCCGGCGCCCAGGCGTTATCCCACTGCTCCGAGCTCGCCCTCTTCGCCGTGGATGCCCCCGATTCGCCGCTACTGCTTCCCCGTCTGCGCTCGACCCTCGCCTCCTCCACGGCCGATGCCGTACTCACCCGCGCCGCCGACGGCTACCTCCAGCCGCTGTGTTCCCTCTGGCGCGCTCCCGCGCTCCAAGCTCAGCTCGATTCCCTTCCTACGGCTCGGAACGTCTCCGTCCGTCGCCTCATCCATGGCGCCAACTTCATCGAGATTCCCGGCACCGGCGCCGAACGCGACTACGACACCCGTTCGGAGCTGCGCGAGCTTCCTGCGTTCACTCCCCACACCGCCCTTCGCGCTCACCGGCAGCCGCTGACCTAACCAACCGCCTCCGCCCGTGAGCGCCAAGGGACGAGCGGCTACCTCCCAACCCTTCGCGCTCACTGAGAGCCGCAGCAAGCGCGAAATCGCCGCCTCCGTGAGCGCGAAGGGTGGACGATCTCGCGTCAATACAGAAACCCGCCCTTCGCGCTCACGGTGGGCACCAAATGTGACCACGAACGGTCGCTGGTGAGCGCAAAGGGCGGGAGGGGCCGAACCGCGGGAGGGCTACTCGGTGACGATGAACTTGCCGTGCTGGCCCTTCTCCGCGTTAGTCATGATGTGATTGACAAAGGAATAAGTACCGGGCTCGTTGAAGGTCATCTCGACGAATCCTCCTTGCGCCGGGAGGAGGTCCAGGGCTTGCGAGCCGGTCGAGTCCTCATTCTTGATGAGGTAGGCGCCTTCCTTGTAGGCGGTATCGAATTGCTCGCCCACAACGTGGAAGCTCAGCGGCTGGTCGGGGCCTAAGTTGGTCAACCACAGGCGGACGGTATCGCCTACCTTGGCTTTGATGGGCTCTGCGTCATATTGGCCAGGGTAGTAATTGAAGGCCATCAGGTCGAAGCGGCCGTCGGCAACGCGCTGGGCGTCGGCGCCGGTGGATTCCTCGCCCAGGAAGACATCGGTAGCCATGAAGTTATACTCCGCGTCAACGGGCTTGAGGTTCGGCGGATCGATGATGACATTGCCGGCCATGCCGTTGGCGATGTGAAGGGACATGGGCATCGTGGAGCAGTGATACATCCAGATGCCGGAGCGGTTCGCGGTGAACTTGTAGGTCAATTCCTCGCCCGGCTGGATGGATTTCATGGTCTTATCTGGGTTGACCTCGCCGGCGTGGAAGTCAATGGAGTGGGCCATGGAGCCCTCGTTCTTGATGGTGATTTCGAACTTATCGCCCACCTTGCCACGCAGGGTGGGCCCCGGGGCTTGGCCGTTGAAGAGCCAGCGCATCTGCTTGATGCCAGGGGCGACCTCCACGACTTCCTCGGTCATCGTCCAGGTCTCTTTGTGCGTCTTCGTCTCAGTGGCCGGCTGCAAGGTGGCGTCAAAGGCGGAAAAATCGTCGCGCTGTGCGCCGAGTTCGGCGGCAGTTGGCACGTCTACGTGCGGATTGCTAGCTGAGGACACCGCATGGTCATGTCCCGCAGCGGCGCCGCCTCCCACGTTGACCTGGAAGGTCATGCCCTGCATCTTGTGGCCGGCGATGGTGCAATAGCCTTCCTCGGAGGAGTCGATGACTCCGGCGTCGAGTTGGACGGTCTCGCCTGGGTCAACGCGGCCGGTTTCGGCGTCGCCAATCTTAAGGTCATGGACTTGGTCGCCGGAGTTGGTGAAGTTGACCACCAGGTGGGTGCCGGGGTCGATATCGATGGACGAGGGGGTAAAGGCCATACCATCCACGCCCACGTCAATGGTCTTCGTTTCGCCAGAGGATACCGGTGCGGCAGACTCCGTGCCCTTGCCGGTGGAATTGACCACCGCGAGCGCGATGACCGCCGCCAGCGCGATGCCGATGAGCAGCCACGAGGCCCACGATGAATCCTTCGGCGCGGGTTTTTCCGCAGGTTGTGAGGAAGAAACGCTCAGCATTTAACTCTCCAGTCTTTTCTGTAGGTAGATGGCTCGGCCGACGGCAATAACGTTGGTGGCAAGGCCTATCCCCATCATGATAAGCCCGGCCACGGTAGCGCCTAGCAATGTCAGCAGTCCGCCCACGTTGATGAGCAGCAGACGGGCGTAGCCGGTGCGCTCGGTGGTATCAGGGCGTGCGCCGGTAAGGATGGGTAACAAGTGGTGAAGGACTCCGGTGACCAACTGCAAGAGGCCGGCACCGAGGAAGGCGGGCAGCAAAACCAGCGTGATGGTGCGCGGGTAAGCGCCCACCGCTGCGGAAATGGCGTCACCGGCACACAGCGCCAACATCCACAGCAGTCCGGCGATGACGGCAACGGTGGCGGTGGTCAGCCGCGGCGAGCGGCCCATCACGGTGGCAAGCACCGGCTTGATGACGAGCACCGCCGCGAGGACCACGAGCAGTTGGGCCACGCCTGCGGCGCGGGTAAGGCCCAGCGCATAGAGCGCCATAGCCAAGGACAGGCCAACGCAGTGCACGATGAGCGCGCGAGTACACCGCGCGCGGGCGGTGGGGGAAATCGCGGTGGCCGATAGTGTGGGGAGCAACGTGACCACCGTGCCGATGACGGTAAGCCACGCGAAGCCCCAGATCATGCCGCGCGAATGGGCACCGACGAGGAGGGAATACTCGCCTACCCCATTACCGCTGAGGATGACAAGCACCACGGAGGCAATCATGAACACGGCCGCCGCGATATAAAAAGGCACGGTCACGGCAAAAGAACCAGACAGTGAGCCGCGTAGGCGCCGCGCGACGAACCACAGGTGCCAGGTGAGGGCGGCGATGATGAGGGCAGAGGCGGCGTCGGCAAGCGGGCCCCAGTCATACCCCGCCCTATCAATGAGCAGCAGGATTAGCCCGAGCTGCACTAGGCCCACGCGACTGCCGACGCCCCGATAGTCCCCACCCGCAGTCCGGGTCAACGCCTCAGTGAAATGGGTGGAAAAGACGATGATCGCCGTGGTCAGAGCGCCAATGGTAAAGGGGTGGATGATATCCCACCACACCACAGGAGCGCCCAAGGATGCGGCAATGAGAACGCCGAGGCCAATAAAGATCCACAGGCCAATAATGGCGGCGCTCAGGGTATGCCAACGGCCGCGCGCGGCCAGGGACACGTCATGAATGCGCACGTCGCGCCTCCTTTCCGGTCAAGGCAATGCCACAAGCGAGAAAAACTAACACCGCGATTATCGTAACCACCCCGCCGGTGTAGAGGGCAGTGGTGTGCTCGACGCAATCGGCAAGAATGCGCAATGCGAGGCCGCCATGTAAGAGCACCACCGGCACATAGAGCACCGGGTGGTACGGCAATCGGCGGCGGATAACGGAGGTGAAGATGATAGGAGCGTGCGCGAAAATCATGGACATGACAAAGCCCAAGAAGATGGCGTGCACTGAGGCATCATAGGCAAAGCCGGTGGACTGTCCGTGCAGCAGCCAGAGGTAACCGCCGAGGGCGAGCCAGCCGTAGCCGGCCAACATGCACGTCGCCGAGTAGCGCGGCAGGCCGTGAGAGCGCACCAGATTCTTGGCCACGTCTACCCGCGCGGTGGCCGCAGCGATGGCGATGAGCACCAAGCCCATGGCGCGATAGCCCACCGCAGGGGCAAGCACGTAGATGACGCTGGCCGCCGCCAGCCCCAGAACTAGGAGGGTCAGGTAGTTTTCGGCGCGGGTTCCTGCCATGGTGACGCGCGCTAGTTCCATGCGCTCGCCGATGATGGTGGCCACGGCGTAGAGGCTACACAACGGCATCGCCGCAGCGAACCCCGGGCCCATGGCCCACAGTGCAGCGGCTGCTACTCCCCCGATTACGCCAGCTGCCTGCACCAGGATCGCGAGGCTCGCCTGGCGGCGATAGATGGTGGCGTAAATGAAGCCAAGCACAAGGAAGCTGGCGGCAAAACACACTGCGGGGACCGCTCGCGGCAGGCCGGCGAGAATGCCCAGCACGCCGGCAACGTGGCATACGGGCCCGGCCCATGCCCACGAGGTGCGTACAGCGACGGTGCGCTCCAGTCCGATGGCTCCGCCCACGAAGCCGAAGACCATGAGCGGTCCGTGGTCGGCGGCAAAGGACGCGCCGGGGGTGGCGGTCAACCCCAAAAGAGTGGCGCCCGCAGCTAGGCCTACCAGCAGCGATAGGCCTGCGAAGGCGAGGAAGATGAAGCGATGCGCCACGCTATTATTTTGCACGGGTTTTATCGTACTAATATTGCTAGCAGAGCGAAACTCGCACCCCTTTAGAAAGGACTACAAACCATGCAACTGCCCATTTCCGATGCCAATAAGCCGCACTCCATCCCTACTCTGAACGCCTCCGAAATTCCGCACGCCGTTCGCCACGGCGCCATCCATGGCGCGCTGGGCACCCTCAACGTGGGCGAATCCATGATCCTCATCGCTCCGCATAATCCAGTTCCACTGCTCAAGGAAGTCGAGGCTCGCGAGGAAAAATTCGAGCTGGACTACCTCAAGGAAGAAGAAAACGACTTCCACATCAAGTTCACCCGCGTGAGCTAAACCTTCGCGGAGCGGAGGGCTATCCTGGATAGGTCACACTACCGCTGTAGAAGGAGCCCTCCGCAGATGAAGAAGCGCGCCGCCGTACTCCTCGCCGCCATCGCATTCGCCCTTACATCCTGCGCTCCCCCAACGTCAACGACCTCCGCCCAGGACGCGGATGCTCCTACGCTTAATGTTCTGGCTGCGTCCTCCACCCGCGTCATCAATGAGAAACTCACTCAGCGCGCAGGCCAGCTCGAGCCGCCAATGAATCTGAGCTTTGACAATGGCGGCTCCTCCGATCTCGTGAGCAAGCTGCGCGAGGGCGCCCCAGCAGATCTTCTCCTAACGGCGTCCAAGAAAACCATGGACCAAGCAGTAGAAGACGGCACCGTCACCAAACCTAAGGTGCTTGCCACCAACGTCATGGTCATGGTGGTGTCTAAGGGAAACCCGGCCAATATTCACTCGCTGCAGGATCTTTCCCGCGCCCGCCACTTTGTGCTCTGTGATCCGCAGGTACCCTGCGGCGATATCTCCTCTCAGATCATCGATGACAAGCACCTCGACGTTCACCCCTCCTCCCAAGAGCGCCAGGTAGCGGACGTTTTAGGAAAAGTGTCCGCGGGCGAAGCCGATGCCGGATGGGTGTATTCCACCGATGCCGCCGCAGCTGGCGATGATGTCGAAGTAATTGACATTCCTGGGGCGAACAAATTCGCCAACCAGATTGTCGGCGCAGTCACAGCCGAAGCCGAACACCCCAAGGAGGCGCAGGAAGTCCTAGATCTTTTGGCCACTGACTTTGCTTCCACCTGGCGCGCCCGCGGCTTCACCCCGGCGGAGTAGGCTATGGCCGCACCCCAGCCCCTTCGCCCCAAAGCCCCGCTGCTCATCGGCCTTATTGGTCTCATTGCGGTAGCCACCATCATTGTTCCGGTGGCGGCCCTCGGGCTGCGCGTGCCGTGGGATCGCATCGGCGACTACCTCGCGCGTGACGAGATCCGAGACATGCTACTCATCTCAGTGGCAGCCGCCTTCCAATCCATGCTCCTTGCGCTCGTGCTGGGTTTGGGGCTGGCCCTGTGGGTGCAGCAGCTCGGCCGCGGCAGCGCCGTAGTACGCCTCTTGGTCTACCTCCCTCTGGCCATGCCACCGGTGGTGGGCGGCTTGGCACTTACCGCAGCTTTCGGCCGCAAGGGGTATCTGGCCCCGCTTCTCGACGCCCTAGGCATCCGCCTCGCCTTCGCCTTCCCCGGAGTAGTTATGGCACAGACCTTTGTGGCACTGCCCTTTGTGGTGGTGGCGGTCGATTCGGCGCTGCGCCAGCTGGACCAGGAAATCCTCGCCTCTGCTCGCGGCGTGGGCTTGGGCCGGTGGGAAGTCCTGGGCAAAATCACCCTGCCGTCCATCGCCCCGGCTTTGGCTACGGGCGCAGTCTTGGCCTTCGCGCGTTCGCTGGGCGAATTTGGCACGACCCTAACCTTCGCCGGCTCGCAGCCGGGGGTTACCCGCACCATGCCGCTAGGCATTTACTTAGAGCGCGAGGTCGATGCGGATGGCGCATACGTGCTCTCCGCGCTGCTTATCGGGTTGGCCTTAGCCTGCCTGGCGCTGGCGGGCTTGCCTGTCCTGCGGCGGAGGCACTACCAACCGCGGGCGCGGAAGTTGCACACCTTCGACGTCGACAAGCTGCGCGAGCTCACCCGACCCGCTGAGGTTCCGGCCGTCTCCGTGAAGGTCGATGGGGTGCGCACGGACTTTTCCCCACGCGCCATTACAGCCGTAGTGGGCCCAAACGGCTCCGGTAAAACCACGCTCATGGGGCGCATTGCTGGGCGTCTGAGCGGCGGGGAGGTCTCCCCGGAGGGCGCCGACGTCGTCTTGCTCACCCAGCGGCCGGGGTTGCCGCCGCGCTCGACGGCCGTGGAGGCGGTGGCCATGGTCACCCGCGATAAGGTACGTGCGCAGGAGCTCCTGGCGGCGGCGGGATTGCACGAGCTTGCCGACGTCCCCGTTCCCGCCCTGTCCGGCGGCCAAGCCGCCCACGTGGCGCTGGTGCGCGCGCTGGCCGCACGGCCGGCGGTGTTGATTGTGGACGAGCCCCTGGCCGCAGTCGATGTGAAATCGGCCGAGAGGTGGCGCCGCTTCTTGCACGCGGCCCGCGCAGACCGCACCACACTGCTTGTGACCCATAATGCGCTCGATATTGCGCACCTGGCGCAGGACATGTTGGTCATGGAATCCGGCCAGGTCCAGGCCCACGGCGCAACCGCGCGTCTGCTCGAGGCACCGCCGACAGGATTCGTTGCGGCGCTAGCGGGTCTCAACCGCCTCGAGGGAACCGTAACCGAGATCGGCGCATCCGCCGTAGAGGTCGCGTGCGGCGATATTACAGTTCTGGCGGCCGCGGAGCATGCGCCGCTTGCGCTCGGACAGAAGGTGGCGGTGACCTTTGACCCGCATGCAGCTACAATTGGCGCCGCGCAGGAGACGTGCAATCAGTGGACGGTGCGAGTCCTTGCAGTCGAGGCCACCAGCCTCGCGGCGATGCAGCTGCGCGTTGATCTGGGCGGCCACGAGGCGTGCGTACCGATAGACCGCGAGTTCGCTTTAGACGTTGGGGTGGGTAACGTCGTATCCTTAACAGTGTCCAAAGCAAACGTTTTTGTCCACCCCAACTAAGATTTCTGTTTTCGCAGACCCCAAGGCGGATTCCCACCATGCCTGATTCACTTCCTCGGCCCACCACCGAACTTTTTCCGGAGGCCCTCAACCTCTCGCCCAAGCAGCGCGAGGTGCTCATCGCTGTGCAGCGCCACCCCGAAGGCGCCAAGGCCGGCACCGTCGCCGAGGAACTAGGCATGCACGTCAACACCGCCCGCGGACATATCGATGAACTGGTCAACGCTGGGGCCGTCAACGTAGTCTCCGCGCCGAGTAAGGGCCGCGGGCGCCCCTCCCTCATCTTCCAAGCCCGCGTACCGGATAATAAAGCGGTGGCAGAGGAATACATCACCTTGGTGGAAGTGCTGACCACGATGCTGGCGGATAAGGAAGAGCTTGATGACGCCGCCTCGACCAAGGCCCTCGAGATCGGGCGACGCTGGGCACGCGCCGCAGGTGCCGACGCCTCCGATGGCGCGCTCGATACGCTCTTTGCCACCCTGCGCGATATGGGCTTTGATCCTGCCACCAAGCCTGATTCAACCGACATCGAGCTCCATGCCTGCCCGTTTGTTTCTTCGGGACTTGAGCCTTCGCCGTTTTTGTGCGCGGTACACGCTGGCTTCCTGCAAGAATCCAGCGATGATGCCACCTCGATTACCTTGGTGCCGCGCCAGCATCCCAACGTGTGCCGGCTAAAGATTAAGCCTGCGTAAGCTCCACCCTGACGGGGCCGGCGACGGTGAGATCGATGACGCGGAGGTTGTGCTCGCGGGCGTCGGCAAGAATGCCCTCATCGATGTCGTCGGTGTGCAGCACCATCACGGTGGGACCGGCGCCGGATAGGTAGGCCGCATAGCCGCGATTGCGCAGGCGGTTCACCCACTCCGCGGTCACGGGAAGCACATCCGCGCGGTACGGCTGATGCAGGCGATCGCGGGTTCCCTCCCACAGGAGATCCGGGTAGTTCTGCAACGCCGCCACCTGCACCGCGGTGCGCGAGACGTTGAACGCCGCATCCGAATGCGTCACGTGCGAAGGCAGGACGCGGCGCACCGCCTGGGTGGAGGCATGGAAATCAGGCACGAGCGCGGTGGCGCGGATATCTTCGTGCACCTTGATGGACGCGGCGCGGTAATCCGGCAAAGAATGGCCGTCGACGGGGACATTTGTCCACGACACCACGGCGTCACCCAATACAGAGGCGGCCGCATTATCGGGGTGGCCCTCAAAGGCGGAAGAAAGCTGCACCACTTGCTCTTGTGTCAGGGGGTTTCCTGCCAGCGCATTGCCGGCGGCCACGCCCGCCACTGCGGCGGAAGCGGAAGAGCCCAGGCCGCGCGACTGCGGGATATTATTATGCGAGACCACGCGCAGGCCGGGCACGGTGGCGTCGGCCGCCGAGAGTGCGGAGCGAATCGCCTTGACCACCAAGTGGGAGCCATCGCGCGGCAGGTCTTCTGCGCCCTCGCCGAAAATTTCCACCGTAAGGCCCGAGGCGGTGACCTCTACCTCGACGGTGTCATACAGGCTCAGCGCCATGCCCAAGGTGTCATATCCCGGGCCAAGGTTCGCCGTAGAGGCAGGAACGGTCACGATTGCCTTGGTGCCGACTTCAACTTCGATACTCATAGCTGTCCAGTCTATTGCTCCGGGCTAGCTGCCGAGGCGGATTACGGAATGAACAGCCTTGACCTCTTCGAGCTCGCCCAAAGCAGCCACAATGGTATCCAAGGTGGCCTCCTTGGCGGCATGGGTGACCACGATGAGGCGAGCGGTGTCCGCGCCGTCTTCCTGGCGCACGGTGCGCAGGGAAACATCATTGTCGGCAAAGACAGCGGAGATGGCGGCCAGCACACCGGTGCGGTCTTGGACTTCCATATCGATGTGGTAGCGGGTTTCCACCTCACCGAAGTCTGCGATAGGCAGGTTGGCATAGGTATTCTCGCCCGGTGCGCGACCGCCGTGGACGATATTGCGGGCTGCCCCGACGACGTCGCCAAGCACGGCAGACGCCGTAGGATTGCCGCCCGCGCCGTTGCCGTAGAACATCAGGGAACCTGCGGCCTCTGCCTCAACGAAGATGGCATTATAAGACTCGCTCACGGAAGCCAACGGGTGCTCCTTAGGCACCAAGGTGGGGTGTACGCGGGCGTTGACGGCCTCGGAGCCATCGGCACGCTGGAGGCGCTCGCAAATGGCCAGTAGCTTGATGGAATAGCCGGCATCATTGGCCGCGGCGATATCCGCGGCGGTGACCTTGGTAATGCCCTCGCAGTGGACGTCCTCGAACTTCACTCGGGTGTGAAAGCCCAAAGACGCCATGATGGCGGCCTTAGAGGCAGCATCGTGGCCCTCTACATCCGCGGTGGGATCGGCCTCGGCATAGCCTAGGCGGGTAGCTTCTGCCAGCGCCTCGTCATAGGAAGCGCCCGTGGACTCCATCGCGTCCAGGATAAAGTTGGTGGTGCCATTGACGATGCCGGAGATGCGCTCTACCTGATCGCCGGCCAAGGACCGGCGCAGCATGCCTACCACTGGGATGGCAGCGGCCACGGCAGCCTCGAAGTAAAGATCTACGCCGGCGCGGTCGGCGGCTTCCGCCAACTCGTCTGCATGCGCGGCCACTAGGGCCTTGTTGGCGGTCACCACGGACTTTCCCGAATTAAGTGCGGCGAGCACCAGCTCGCGCGGGAAGTCAATACCGCCGATTACCTCAACCACGAGGTCGATATCATCGCGGGCGACAAGCGCCTTGGCGTCATCGGTCAAAAGCTCCTGGGGCACGCCTGGGCGCAGCTTATTTTTATTTTGGATGGCGATGCCGCGAATCTCGGCTGGACCACCGATGCGATGAGCAAAGGCATCAGCATTTTCTCCCAGCAGGCGAAAGACCTCAGCACCCACGGTTCCAAAGCCCAGCAGGGCGATACCGACGGTCTCGCCCTCGCCCTTGCCGGAATGCTTGTGTGCCTGAAGCTCGCTAGTAGATGCAGCCATAATCCGTCTCCATTGTGCGGTTGGGGTAAAGGTGTCGTGCCCGCTAATTGCGGATACAGGACACTATACAGAACAAGCTGTCTACTTTCGCCGTAAATGGGTCTATAGATAGAAAAGTCCCCGTCACAGGGCCTGAATTAAATTAGGCCTTATGACGGGGACCGAGCGCCTAGGCTAGTCCACTTCGAGGGAAAGAAGATCCTCGATGGTCTCTCGGCGCAGCATAGGCTTGGTCTCGCCTACGCGCGTGGCGACGACCGCCGGGCGCACCGCACCGTTATAGCGCGAGGACATCATGTACTGGTAGCCGCCAGTCGCCGCAAAGGCGATCAAGTCTCCCGGCTGGATATCATTGGGCAGCTCGCCGTCCTCAAGGAGAATATCGCCGGACTCGCAATGGAAGCCCACCACGCGGGAGGGCACCTCTTCCCCATCGCTAAAGCGGTTGACCACCCGCACGTCATAGGCCGAACCGTAGAGCGCTGGCCGGATATTATCTGACATTCCACCATCGACGGAGATATAGCGGCGCAGCGGCAGATCCGACTTGCCAGTTTCTACATCCTTGACGGTACCCACGCGGTAGACGGTCACCGCCGAGCCGGCAACCAAGGAGCGACCGGGCTCAACCAAGAGGAAGGGCGCCTCAATGCCCAACTCCTCTGCGGTGTGCTTGACCGCGCCGAGCATATCGCCGGCCACGCGCTCGATATCCAGCGCCTCCTCATAAGGCATGTAGGGAATACCAAAGCCGCCGCCCAGATCGAGCTCTTCCAACGTCACGCCCAGCTCGGTATATATCTGGCGGTACAGCCCCATGACGCGCTCCGCGGCAAGTTTGAAGCCCTCCGCACTAAAGACCTGGGATCCCACGTGGCAGTGCAGGCCGCTCAGGTGCAGGTTGTCCGCCTCCAAGCAACGCTTGGCCGCAGCAAAGGCCGCGCCCGTGGCGAGCGAAATACCGAACTTTTGGTCCTCATGCGCCGTGGCGATGAATTCGTGCGTATGCGCATCAACACCCGGCTTGACGCGGATCATCACCGGCTGGACCTTGCCGGCCTCGCCCGCAATGCGATTGAGTTCTTCCAGCTCGAGCTCGTTGTCAATGACCACGTGACCCACGCCGGCGTCTACGCACAAACGCAGGTATTCATCGTCCTTATTGTTGCCGTGCGTGGTGATGCGCTCGGCCGGAAACTCTGCGGCCAAGGCAATCTTGAGCTCATTGAGCGAGGCCGCGTCCAAGCACAGGCCTTCCTCATTGACCCAGTTCACGATCTTCTTTGAGATGAAGGCCTTGGAGGCATAGTGTACATGCTCGGGTCCACCGAACGCGCGGGCCATGTCCTGGCAGCGGGACCGGAAGTCATCTTCATCGAAGACATAAAGTGGGGTCTGGAATTCCTCCGCCAAATCCGGCAGCGGAACACCAGCAATGGTTACTACGCCGTCTTCCTCGCGCTTTGCATTGCGCGGCCAGACGTGGGCCGGCAGCTCATTGAAATCCGCCACTTACATCTTCTCCGGGGTGCTTACGCCCACCATGGTCAAGGCATTGGCCAAGACCACGCGGGAGGCTTGCGCCAACGCGAGGCGGGCGCCGTGAATAGGAGCTTCATCCTCGCCCGCCTTGGGCAAGACCTGGCAGGAGTCATAGAAACGGTGGAAGACCGCAGCGAGGTCCTCGGCATAGCGGGCGATGCGGTGCGGCTCGCGCAGCTGCGCGGCTTCTTCCACCACGGCCGGGAACTCGCCCAGGGTGCGGATGAGGTCACCCTCGCGATCATGGGTGAGCAAGGAGAGGTCTGCACTTGCCGAATCGACGCCCAGCTCGGCTGCCTTGCGGCCGATGGAGCACAGGCGGGCGTGGCCGTATTGCACGTAATACACCGGATTATCAGAAGACTGGGATTCCCACAGACCCAAATCAATATCGATGCTCTGGTCCACAGAAGAGCGCACCAGCGAGTAACGCGCGGCATCTACGCCAATAGCCGAAACAAGGTCTTCCATGGTGATGACTGTGCCCGCCCGCTTCGACATGCGCACCGGCTGGCCATCGCGCAGCAGGTTGACCAGCTGACCGATGAGTACCTCCACCGCATCGGCGTCATAGCCCAGCGCTGCTGCCGCAGCCTTCAGCCGCGGAACGTAGCCGTGATGGTCCGCGCCGAGCATATAGATATTCAAGTCATGACCGCGGTCAAACTTATCGGCCACATAAGCGATATCGCCGGCAATATAGGCCGCATTTCCATCGGACTTCACCACTACGCGGTCCTTGGAGTCGCCATAGTCGGTGGACTTTAGCCACCAGGCATTCTCTGCCTCATACAGATGGCCCTCTGCCTTGAGTTTATCCAAGGCCGTGTCAACGGCACCCGATTCAAAGAGTGAATTCTCGTGGAAGTACACATCGAAATCCACGCCAAACTCGTGCAGGGATTGCTTGATTTGCGTGAACATCATCTCCACGCCATCCGCACGGAAGTTCTCTTGAACCTCATCGGCAGTGCCCTCGAGCGCGGAAGGATTCTTTTCCACCACAGCGGCAGCAATGTCTTGAATATAGGCACCACCATAGCCGTCCTCTGGGGTCGGCTCCCCTTTAGCTGCGGCAACCAAGGATCGGGCAAAACGATCAATCTGGCCGCCGTGGTCGTTGAAGTAATACTCGCGGGTAACCTGCGCGCCGGATGCTTCCAATACGCGGCCGAGAGAATCGCCCACAGCCGCCCAGCGAGTACCGCCCAAGTGAATCGGCCCAGTCGGGTTAGCGGAAACAAACTCCAGGTTGACCTTCTTACCCGCAAAGGAATCGTTAGAGCCGTACTTCGTGCCGGCGCGAAGGATCTGCGCGACGATCTCTCCCTGTGCATCGGCAGCAAGACGAATATTAATAAAGCCTGGGCCGGCAATATCTGCTTCAGAAATGGCCTCATCATCCGCGAGCGCCGCTGCCAGCCAGCCGCCTAGCTCGCGTGGATGAGCACCGGCCTTCTTAGCTACCTGCAGCGCCACGTTGGTGGCATAGTCACCGTGCTCAGGGTTACGAGGTCGCTCTACAGTGACCGTTTCAGGCAAAACGGAGGAATCAAGGTCGTGGTCCGCCATAACCTTGGTGGCGGTTTCTTTGATTAGTGTGGCCAAATCAGCTGGAGTCATGTCGCACGATTCTAGTTCACTGAAAAGACGAGTGTGAAAAGGGCTATAGCAAAAAGTTCGCCTTTGCAGCGCAAACGGTTGATAGCAGTTTTCTGCAACACTAATATTGCGAAATAATTGCTGGTCAAGCGGGGGACGCATTACGCACGTACCGCTTAAAAGGAGTAGAGTTATGGCTACCCCCATGTAAAAAATCAACGAGGAGCACCGTATGCGCATTGCGCTATTTTCCACTTGCATTGGTGACGCCCTTTTCCCGGACGTACAAAAGGCAACGGCACTGGTTCTCTCCCGCTTGGGCCACGAAGTGGTCTTCCCGGAGGAACAGACCTGCTGCGGCCAGATGCACATCAATACCGGCTACCAGAAGGAAACCCTGGGCATGATCCGCTCCTATGCGGATGCCTTCGCAGATCCTTCCATTGACTACGTCGTTGCTGCCTCTGGTTCCTGCGTGGGTGCCGTTCGTGAGCAGCACGAGCGCATCGCCGACCGTTTCGGCAACTCCGCCGACGTCGACGGCGCCCGCAAGACCACCCAGAAGACCCTGGACCTGCCGGAATTCCTGGTAGACGTAGAAGGCGTTACCAACGTGGGGGCATTCTTCCCACACCGCGTGACCTACCACCCTTCCTGCCACGGCCTGCGCTTCTTGAAGCTGGGCGACCGCCCACTGCAGCTACTGCAGGAAGTCGAAGGCATCGAACTGGTCACCCTTCCCAATAAGGAAGAATGCTGTGGCTTCGGCGGCACCTTTGCCATCAAGAACGCAGAGGTATCCCGCGCGATGGTCACCGATAAGACTCGCCACATCAAGGAGACCGAGGCTGAATACGTCACCGGCGGTGACTCTTCCTGCCTGATGAACATCGGTGGTGCCCTGAGCCGCCAGCGTTCCGGTATCCGCGCCGTTCACATGGCTGAGATCTTGGCTTCTACCAAGGAGCACCCATGGACTCCTACCTCCGCCGCCTACTCCAAGGAGACGATGCTCTAATGACCTCTTTCCTCGATACCACCCCACCGCGCGCGCCGGAAGGCTACGGCAACCTGCGCGGCAGCAAGGCCTTTGTTCCCCTGGCACACGTTGGCCTGAATAACGCCACCCAGCGCCACAACCTGCAGCACGCTACCACCACTATTCGGGAGAAGCGCTCCAACGCTGTAGAAGAGCTGGACGATTGGCAGGAGCTGCGCGCTGCAGGTTCCGCCATCAAGGAAGATGTTGCCGCTCGCATGCCCGAACTGCTCGAGCAGTTCGAAGAGGCAGTTAAGGCTCGCGGCGGCGTTGTCCACTGGGCACGCGATGCCAAGGAAGCTAACCAGATCATTGAGGGGCTGATTCGCGCCACCGGCGAGACCGATGTGGTCAAGGTTAAGTCCATGGCCACCCAGGAAATCGGCATGAACGAGCACTTGGAGGCAGCAGGCATCAACGCTCGCGAGACCGACCTCGCAGAGCTCATCGTGCAGTTGGGCGAAGATAAGCCATCCCACATTCTGGTTCCGGCCATTCACCGCAACCGCGCGGAGATCCGCGATATCTTCGTCAACAAGATGCCAAATACCGATGACTCCCTGCAGGCAGAGCCGGCAGAGTTGGCTGAGGCTTCCCGCCAGTTCCTGCGCGAGCAGTTCATGCAGGCCAAGGTCGCGATTTCCGGCGCCAACTTCGGCGTGGCGGAAACCGGCACCATCAACATCGTGGAGTCCGAGGGCAATGGCCGTATGTGCCTAACCCTGCCGGAGACCCTCGTTACCGTGATGGGCATTGAAAAGCTGGTTCCTACCTTCCAGGACTTGGAGGTCTTCCTCCAGCTGCTGCCACGTTCTTCCACCGCGGAGCGTATGAACCCGTACACCTCCATGTGGTCCGGCGTTACTGAGGGCGATGGCCCGCAGAACTTCCACGTGGTGCTGCTGGATAACGGCCGTACCGCGGCCCTGTCCTCCCCGATTGGCCACCAGGCCCTTAAGTGCATCCGTTGCTCGGCTTGTCTGAATGTTTGCCCGGTCTACGAGCGCGCCGGCGGCCACGCCTACGGCTCCGTCTACCCTGGCCCGATCGGCATTTCCCTGACGCCGCAGCTGACCGGCATGAAGGACCACAACGATCCTTCCGCCAGCCTGCCTTATGCATGCTCCCTGTGCGGCCGCTGCGACGAGGTGTGCCCGGTGAAGATTCCGCTTTCCGACGTCATTTTGGAAAACCGCCACCAGAAGGTCACCCACGCCACCCCACCAATCGAGCCGAAGCTCTTCAAGACCATTCAGCTGCTGTGGAGCAACCCGAAGCTGTGGAACAAGGCAACCCACATGGTCGCCTTGGGCCGCATCTTGGGTGGCACCAACAAGACCATCGAATCCCTGCCACTGTTTATGTCCGGTTGGTCCGAAGGCCGCGATACCGCGGTTCCGCCAAAGAAGTCCTTCCGCCAGTGGTTCGAGTCCGAAGAAGGCAAGGAACTTCTTGCCGAGGCCCGTGAGGAGTCCCAAAAGTGAACGCAAAGCAGGAAATCCTAAGCCGCATCCGCTCCGCTCAGAAGCAGGCTGGTTTGCCCGACCACGTTGATGCCCCGCGCGACTACCACCACGAGGGCACCCTGAACGCGGACGAGCTGCGCGATATGCTCATTGACCGACTCGAGGATTACAAGGCCGAGGTGCACGTCACCGAGGAAGGCGAGCTAAAGCAAGCCATCGCCACGATCCTCAAGGACCGCGAGTGCAACGACATTCGTTACGCCGAAGGCATGGACGCCACCCTCTTCGAGGGCTTCGACGCCAAGCCAGATGATAAATCTGTCGATCCGCGCACACTGAACGAGACCGACGCTGTGGTCACTTATTCCCACGTCACCTCCGCCCAGACCGGCACCATCGTGCTCCAGTCTGATGAGCGTTGCGGCCGTCGCGCGCTCACCCTGGTTCCGGATCGCCACCTGTGCATCGTCCACCAGGATGAGATCGTCTACGGCATCCCCGAGGTCATCTCCCGTATGAACCCGGAGAAGCCGGCAACGTGGATCTCTGGCCCGTCCGCTACCTCTGATATCGAGCTCGCTCGCGTCGAGGGGGTACACGGTCCGCGTGATCTCATCGTCCTCATCGTCAAGTAGGTTGCATAGCCCTCCCCCGGCCGATGAGGGCACCCACCTACTGTGAATATGATGCCAGAGGCATCAAAAAAGCATAGGCTAGGTCTACCAATCATTTTTATTCTGGAGACCTAACCTATGCTTTCTTTTTCTTCTAAACTAGCGGCCACGCTCGGTGCTGCTGCGGTCACCATTGGTGTCACTGCACCGATTGCCACGGCCGCGCCACAAGACACCAAGCCCGCCATTTCCTGGGAAGATTGCCCAGAGCAGGTGGACATCGACAGCGCCGAGTGCGGCCGCATCGAGGTCCCTACGTACTACGACAACCCGAAGGCCGGCACCATTAGCGTCGGCTTCGTGCGCGTTCCCGCCGCCAACCCAGGCGCCCGCCGTGGCGCGTTGTTTACCAACCCTGGTGGCCCAAGTGGCGATGCCTATGGATGGGCCGGAAATACCGCCATTCCATGGCCACAGGCCGTGCGCGATGAGTGGGACACCATCGGGGTACAACCGCGTGGCCTGCCGGGCTCCACCCCGGTCAAGTGTGATGCCACGGCCACCAGCAATCCGCTCCAAGGAAGCCTCCAGGTAGGAAAGCTCACCCGCGATGCCTGCGAGAAGAATACTCCGGGCTATACCAACTCACTGACCACTGCGAATACCCTGCAGGATTGGGAAATGGTGCGCCGTGCTTTGGGCGAGGAAAAGATTGACATCGCCGGCACCTCTTACGGCACGTACCTAGGCTCCGCCTACGCCACCAAGTATCCAGAGCACACCGGCAAGGTCTTGCTAGATTCGGGTATGAGCCCCAAGCTGGCGTGGAATGGCATCTTTGCTTCCCAACAGCGCGGCTATGAAAAGGGACTGCACGATCTCTTCGGATTCATTGCCAAAAATGATGCGAAATATCACCTTGGCACCACCCCGCTGCAGGTCTATGAAAAGTGGTCGCAGAAGGTAGCGCGTGAAGCAGGTGTACGCCCTACTGTCTTGCCACCTAATGCCAAGATCGGTGACCTACCTCCAGGCCTCGAGTTTGCCGGTCAGCCTGGTGCGGACATTATGACCGCCACCGGCCCACTGCGCGTGCAGGCAGAGTTCCTCACCCAGAAGATTCAGCACCCCAACGCCGTGCAAGTGTTCTCCCCGCTTTTGGTCATGACGCGCGACCTCGTCCCGATTCCTGCGCAGTGGGATGCCTTTGCCAAGCACCTAAACGGCAGCGAGCCCATGGATGCTGAGCAGCCCGACCCGGAGGCGCTGCGCAAACATCAAGAGTCCGTCGCTCAAGCGATGAATATGCAAAACCTCATCGTCTGCAATGAAAACACCGTGCCCGGCAATCCGCTGCTATACCCGAGCTACCTGTGGACCAACTTCGTCAGCGTTGATCCCTTCACCCTCATCAACTCTCTCTACGGCTCCGGCGCGGGCTGCGGTGGCCGCGCGCCGGTCACGGGCCAGGCACCTCTCGACGGCTCTAAGCTGGCCACCAAGCCCCTCCAGATCCAGGCAACGGGCGACCCGCAAACGCCGTACCAGTACCACATCAGCCTCTCCAAGCCGATGCAGTCGCACGTGGTCACCGTCCACGGCCCCGGCCATGGCCACTTTGCTTCTAAGAATAAGGTCGTTGATGACATTGGCGTGCACTACCTACGCACCGGCGAAGTCACTACTGCCGACGCCCCCGGGTTGATTTAGTCCCCCGCTAACCCATGCGCTAAAATCACATCGTTGGGAATTTTCCCAGCGATGTCTCCGTAGCTCAGCGGATTAGAGCATCGGTTTCCGGTACCGAAGGTCGCAGGTTCGATCCCTGTCGGGGACACATTCACCGCTGACCACTTGATCTTTCTGGTGGTCAGCGGCTTATTTATCTTCCGGCCCGCTAATTATTTCCACTCCGGGTTTGCGGTATCCACCCCTTGTGCCTTTGCTGCATGCTCAATCGCGTCTGCCAGCCACCGCGCCAACCCCTCCTGCTGCGCCTCATAGTGAGCACGGAAGCGCTCGTCAGCTACGTAGCCGCGCGAGATTAAGAAGTGCTTTGCCGGCGTGACGGGAAAGAAGGCGCTTAATGCTTCGCGGTGCTTTTCGACGATCCCCTGCGCCTCCTCCGAATCCGGTGCCTTACCGCTCGCTACAGCTTCGGCAAGTTCTTTTTCCACCTCAGCCACGCCGGCTTGAGCATCGTTCCAGTTCTTCTCCGACCAGCCGGCAGTGCGCTGCTGATACATAGCCCAGTCCTCGCTGGGTCCGTAGGCCTCCTCGGCTTCTTGTTGATGCGCGGCGAAGTTGGCATCGCCGACAATCTGCCCAATTTCTTCAGTGGTGAGCTTTCGGTTATTCATTGCATCCTCCATCAAAGTGTCAATTGCTGCCAGCATGTCAGTAAGACTGTCGCGCTGTGCGAGCAGGCTTTCTCTTTGCCTCTGCAAATGTTCTAAATCAGAGGCCCCGCCATCTAGCAGCTGTTTAATATCGGTCAATTTCATACCAGTAGCGCGGTAGATCAGAATCTTCTGCACACGGGCGCAGTCCTGTTCGGTATAGAGCCGGTAATTGGACCAGCTGCGCCACGTGGGAGACAGCAAGCCTTGCGCTTCCCAGTGATGCAAGGTGCGCACCGTAATGCGAAAAAGCGCTGCTACCTCGCCAACGGTATAAAGAACTTCATCGATGTCGTCCATGGTTACATTGTCGCGCCTCACGCTGCGTCAGGGTCAAGGCCAGAAAAAATTTGCAGAATCTCTTGCCAGAGTGTTGGGTTTATGCAACACTTCGGTGCATGACAGCAAACGACGCCCCAGTTTCAACAACGATCCGCGCCAAACGGTTCCGCCGTCCCGGCCCCACCCGTGGATTAATCGCGTCAATGTATGGCTGCGTAGCTGTATCTGCGATTTTCCTCATCCTCGCATTGGCACTTTCTTCTTATTGGGCACTGTTGGGAATGTCTATAACAATGGTGTTTTCTTGCATTCCATGGACCATTCTGCGGGTATCCATTGATTCCCAAGACTGCAAGCCGCTGTCCTCTCTTGATGAGTACGAGGCCCAGGTCCTCGACCAGTGGCGCCGCAAGGCTTTCCAGCTGTCTACCGCCCTACTTTTTACCGGCGGTCTTGTCACCCTCCTCGTAGGAAATTGGTTCCTAGGCGGAGGCATTACCGGCACCATTGGCACCAAATATTTGCTTGGAGCTGGCTACTACCTGCTCTTTAGTTACTTCATCTCTGCCACCCTGCCCGCTGTCGGCTACGCACTGACCTTCAACCAGAACTCGGAGGACTAAACATGCCCACCTTGACCATCGACCACCTCAATAAGTCCTTCGGGGAGACTCAAGCCCTGCGGGATATGACCTTTAGCGTTAGTGACGGCGAAATCTTCGGTTTCGTCGGATCCAACGGCGCCGGAAAGTCCACCACCATGCGCATTGCGCTTGGTGTGCTGGCGAAAGACTCCGGCGAAGTCTATTTCGATAACGCCCCAATTAATGACGATAATCGCCGCCGCATTGGCTATATGCCGGAAGAGCGCGGCCTCTATGGAAAAGAACCGTTGCTTAGCCAGCTGGTCTTCCTCGGCACCCTGCACGGAATGGATAAACCCGCCGCCAGGCGCGCCGGCACTGAGCTCCTTGAACAGTTAGGGCTGGGCGAGCGCATGAACGATAAGCTCGATGACCTGTCTTTGGGCAACCAGCAGAGGGTGCAGCTGGCGGCCTCCCTTATCCATGATCCTGACATGCTGATTCTGGACGAGCCCTTCTCCGGCCTAGACCCCGTTGCGGTCAACGTCATGTCAGACATGCTGCGCGAGCGCGCCAACCGCGGGGTGCCCGTCATTTTCTCCTCGCACCAGTTGGACCTGGTGCAGCGCTTGTGTGACCGCGTGGGCATTGTGACGAAGGGGCATATGGTGGCTGAAGGGGGCGTCGATAAGCTGCGCAGCCAAGGCCCGCCTCGCTTCGAGGTTGCTACCCCAGCGCGCGGCTGGTATCCGGAAGGTACAGAGCTGGTGGCAGAAACTGCCGATGCCGTAGTGCTCCAAGCCGATCCCGCCGTAGATGATCAGACAATCCTGCAGGTAGCCCTTGCCGCAGGCCCGGTGCATTCCTTCGGCCGCAAGATCCCAGACCTGACCGAGCTTTTCCAGGACGTCGTCACCAACAACCAGAATGAGGAGGCCTAAGCCATGCAGTATTCCGCAATGAAGACCATCGGGGTTGTAGCCAAGCGTGAAATGGCAGTCGCACTGAAGTCGAAGATGGTAGTGGGCACAATGCTGCTGCTTATCCTCGGCGCCATTATCGCACCCATTGCTATCAATTTCTTCAGCGGCGATGACGAACCGGATTCCGTAGCCATCGTGGGCATGGAAGCGTCTGCCTTTGATGATTCCGGTATCGATGCCACAGAGGCAAAAGACCGCGCGGAAGCCCAGCAATTGGTGGAAAATGACGAGGCCGATGCCGCCCTAGTACCGGCAGAGAACGACGGCTGGGATCTCCTCAGCAAGGGCGATACGCCTGCCGCGGTAACTACCGCCGTCAACCAAATCGTTGCTTCTCAAGCACAAGTAACGGCGCTGGATAAGCTCAATATTGACCCGCAAGAGTTAGAAAAGGCTACCCCGTCCACCACGGTCAATCAGGTGAACTTAGAAGAAGAGGACGACACGGAGCAAAAGATGGCCGGCGTTGCCACCGTCATGATCGGAGCCATGGTCGTAGTCTTTTCCGTCATGACTTTCGCTGGTCTGATTGGCGGCCGCGTCACCGAGGAAAAGTCCTCCCGCGTGGTGGAAATTATCCTATCTTCCGTGCGCCCAGCGGACTTCCTGGCCGGCAAGATTTTGGGCAATACCATCATCGGTTTCTTGGCCACCCTCCTCATCCTGGGCGGCGGTGCAATCTCGCTTGCTGCAACCGGCTTGGCTGGTGACTTCGAGCTGGACTACGGCTTGGTAGCCGTCCTCCTCGTTGGCGAGATTCTAGGCCTGCTCTTCTTTGGCAGCCTCTACGCTGCAGCCGGCTCGATGGTACAGCGCACCGAGGATCTCCAGTCCACGCAGGCACCTATCCTGTTCCTCGTCTTTGCCACCATGTATGTACCAATGTTCGGCTGGATGCACTTGGATGCCACGTGGATGCAAGTCATGACCTGGTTGCCGCCGGTGTCCATGCTGGTCGCTCCGATGCAGGTGGCCGGGGGCAACCTCAGCTGGTTGGGCTTGCTAGCTAGCTATGTGCTCATGGCTGTGGTGACCGCACTGATTATCGTGCTGGTCGGTCGCATCTACCGCCGCGCCATTTTGAACAATGGCCGCAAGATGACCTGGCGCCAAGCCCTGGGCAAATAAAATTATCCGGCTCCCCGCCCTATGCAGGGGGAGCCGGATTCTTCTATGTGCCGAAGCTACTGAGTAATGAACTCGTTGGTGATCGGCTGGGTGATGTCCAAGGTGCCGTGCTCGATGTAGTACATACCGAAGAACATGGCAGCCAACATCACTACGGCTAGCAGCATGGAAGGGATCCACTGAAGGAATACGGGAACCCAGCCATTGCCCTTATCGCGAGCTGCTGCTTCGCGCTGTTCCTGAGCCTCACGCTCGTTCATAATGATAAAACCTTTCGATCCACCGAGGATTAACTACGGATATCTTAACAGTTAAGTGCCCGCAAGGCCGCATTCCTCGCACTTTTGATTGACGCCGAAGTCCGAACTCTAGATCCCCGGGTCCTCGTTATTAAGCAGCGCTTCTACGAAAGACTCGCGATCAGCGAGCATGCGCTCGATGTCTTCCTCCGCGCCTACGATCCACAGCTCGGTGTCTTGGTCGTAGGTCAGCGCGGAGTCTGGGTACGCCTCTAGCGCCTCTTCCATGGCGGCGACTTGTTCTGCGCTAGCCGTATCCTCCAAGTGTGCCTCGGGGTCGCCGATTCGCGGGCTAAGCTCCTCCAGCGCGGTGATGCCGTAGGTTTTATATTGCTTTTTTGGGTGCTCAAAGAGCTCTTGGCCCATCATGGAGCTTAATCCTTTCCGTGTAGTAGTGAATCCGGCACATACCCCTCGTAGCCTGGCAAGTTAGTCACCTGCACAACTCCGGTGAAAAAGCGCTTAAGCGCCGGGATATCCTCGGGCTGCAAGTGATCAAAGACCATGCGCCGCACCGATTCCACGTGTTCGGGCGCGGCGCGGCGTAGGTGTTCTAAACCGGCGTGCGTTACGCACACATTGATACCGCGGGCATCGTCCTCGTCCGGTTCCTTAAACAATAGGCCGCGCTTTTCCATCCTGGTTACTTGGTGGGAGGCGCGGGAGCGGTCCCACTCCAGCTGCGTGCACAACTCGCGCAGGCGCAGGCGCTGTTCGGGCGCCTCTGAAAGAGCGACTAGGACGGCAAACTCGGAGGCAGAGACTTCCCCGCCGGCTTTCAGCGTTTCATCCATTCCCCTATCTATTTTGCGCACAGCGGCAAGCAACAGGCGCCATAGCTCCTGTTCTTCGTCGTTTAACCAGCGAGTTTGATAAGGCATGGGACCTAGATTACCCCTTTGAGGGAAGCTATGTCGCGCTCGTCGCGTCCCGGCACCCGGGAGTAGCGCTCTGGCATGCAGGTAAAGACCAATACCTGATTATCCCGGCCGACATGGGAAAAGAGCGTGGCCATTAGTTGCAGACGGTGCGCGTCAGTAGAACCCAGCGCATCGTCGACGATGACCGGTACCGACTCCGCCCCCACTAATTGTGCAATGGCAAAGCGGGTGAGGATGGCCAATTGCTCGCGGGCACCACCAGAAAGGCTAGCCAGACTTACCGTCTCATTGTCCTGAGTGCGAGCGATGACACGTAGATCTTCATCGAGTTCAAAGGTGATTTCGCCACCATAAACAGTGCGCGCCAACTGTGAGAGCGCAGCCACGAAGGGCGCGGCGTAGCGCTGGCGGGCGGCATCGCGGTGCTTGAGCAATATTTCGCGGAGGTAACGGGCTGCTTGGGCGCGCTTGTCGACGCTCTCGTACACCGCCCGAGCCATCTCTACCGCCGCGGTGGCCTGCTGTGCGCGATCGGCGGCACCGGAGTGGAAGTTCACCTCGCTAGAAAGCCGGCCGAGGTCCACCTCGCAGCGCTGTATGCGTTCGGTGAGGTAATCCAGATGGGATTGCGCGCCTTCCACCAAGGAGTTGGCGGTCTTAAGGTCCACAGCTTCCATCTGATCCAGTTGCCCACGCAGGTCCGCCACTACGGATTCCAGGCGGATAACCTCGGCACGCAGGTCCCCGTCAGCGGCGCGTTCACGCCCGGAGGAAAGGTCTCGAGTCACGCGCTGCGCATTTTCGCGGGCGGCGTCTAGCTCGGCATCTAGGCGCACCACCTCGTGAGCAAGGCGGCTTTCGCGATACGGCATAAGCTCGCGGTCGAGCGCATCGACCTTTTCGCTCGCGGCTTCCTCTGCGGCTTCAGCGGCAGGAAGGTCTACCTCGGCGGTATCTTCAAGGTCCGCGACTTTTTCAGCCAGCGCGGAATGCTGGGAGCGCAAGCCGGCCAAGTCATCTGGACCCAGCTCGGCACTAAGCGCACGGGTAGCCGCATCGAGGGCATCGTTCTGCGCACGGTGCGTCTCATGGGCTTCCTCGGCCGCAGCCACTGAACCCACGCCCAAGGTATCGAGCAGATCGTGCAGCCGGGTGCGGGCCTGTTCCACATCGCGCTGGGTGTCCTCGGCCGAGTAGGAACCGGCCGAGAAGCGGGCGGTGATATCGCCGATGGTGATTACGCGGGAATCGACAAGCTCGACGGCGGTGTCCTCCCCCACCTCGACGTCCTCGCCATCGACGCGAATGGTAGAACCCGCCGGCCCAGAAAAATGCACCTTGGCGGCCGCAGCCTCGTGCAGGCGCTCTGCTACCGAAAGGGCCGAGTCCGCCTTATGCAAACCGGTGATATCGGCCGCGGTCACCTCGCGGCCGCGCTGCGCAATGACGGCGCGGGCTTGATCCGCCTCGGCGGCAAGGGCGTCAAGCGATTCTAGCCGGGCACTGAGCTGCTCAAATTTCTGCTTATCTTGCTGGCGGCGCGCTTGCTTAAGCGTACTACGAGCCGCGGCATAGTCCTCTTTGGCCTCCGCCAAGCGCTTTTCTAATCTTTCCTTCTCCTCGGCCTCCTCTTTAGCCTTGTCCTGCGCGGCGGTGAGCTTGTACTGGGCAGCCTCAGTGACCCTGGCAGATTCCTCAGCGGCGGTGACGAGCTCGGCGCGCTCGGTGACTGCGGATTGCGCACGAGCGAGGTCGTCCGTGGCACGCTCGAGCGTGGCTCTATGGGAGTCCAGCTTGGCCTGCGCGGTCGCGGCTTCCTCGGCCCGAGACCGCTTGTCAGTGAGATCGGCCTGCGCAGCGGGAAGTTCGGACTGGGCGGCGGCTTGGTCGCGCTCGAGTTGCTCATAGCGCTCAACCACGGAGTCGAGCTCGCGCAGTACGCGGGTAGCCTCTGCGTATTCTTCTTCGGCGCGGGACAGGGCTTCGGCAGATTCTTTGTACTCGCCGGCCGGGTTACCCTTCGCCGCGGTGAAGTAGCGCTGGTATTCCTTGTCCACGCGGGCCAAGAGCGCGGAATCATCGCCGGAGACCTCTTCTTCGGCAAGACCCGATTCGCGCTCCAAGGCGCGGGTGAGGCTAGGAATGCCGACGGCAGAGATGGCCTCGCCGGTGTCGTCTTGGCGCATAAAGAGGGCGTCGACAAGCGAGCGATCCAAGTGTTCTGAAAGGATACGCTCCAGTTCATCGTCGGCCTGGCTGCCGGTAAATTGCGCCGGCCGTGGGGAAGAAATATTCAGCTCGCACGACTTCTTAGACAGCCAACGCTTGGCAATGCGGAAGCGGTACTCTCCCACGCTCAGCTCGGCCGTAACTTCCGGGGCAACGTCCTTGCCCACCGGCTGCAGGGCGCGAATGCGCTTGGAGCGGCCGCTATGTTTTTCGGTGAGCACCACATCGAGTGCCTCCACGATGGTGGACTTGCCTGCCTCGTTCTCGCCGTGGATGACCACGACGCCGGTCTCAGGCAGCTCATCGAGGGCCAAGTGCTCAATACCGCGGACATTGGTGAGTTCTAGGCGGTGTATGCGCATTAGGACTGTCCCTCCAGGCGGAATAGCAGGTTGGCGGCATCGCGCGCGACGGGATCCTCACGGTTATCCAATAGTTCATGCAGCGCCTCGGCCGCGTAGCCGGAAATATCGAGGCTAGCCAATTCCTCTTCGCTGGGTTCCAGGTAAAGGTCCATGGTGCGCTCACGCGGACGCAGGGACGCAAATACGGCCTCGTACTCATCCAGGCCGCGCTGCAGGCGGGCATGCGCCTCGACCCCGAGCGTTCCGCGCAGACTATATTTCACGGCCGTGCGCACCTTATCCGGGTACTCGCCCAAGCGCGCGAGGAAGCGGTCCACGTCTTCGGCGGAATCCACGGCAGCGTCGAGGGCTTCAAAGGTCCAGCGGCCAATGCGGCGCTTGTCGACGTCCACCTTATCCCCCACGCGCACCACCAACGCATTGCCGGAATCGGATTCGCCGCCACCAGTACTCGTTTCCTTATAGTCCGTGGTCTCCGGGCTACCGGAGAACCACACCCGGCCGGTGGTGCCGAGGCTCGCAGTGGAGTGGGTATCACCGAGCGCGAGGTAGTCGATGACCCCGCGGTCCAGGCAGTCCTCGACGAAAGCAAGGTCGATGGTATCGGCGTCATCCTCGCCGGAGTGGGAATCCACCTGGCCGTGGCCGACGGCGATGCGGATGCCCGCGGCCGGCTCCAACGGTTCGAGCGCTTGGCGGACCAAGTCGTGGTTCGCGCGCTTGGAAAGGTACGGCGCGCCAACCAGTTCCACGCCGGGTGCGACCTCGATGGGCTCCGAGTCTGCTATGACGTGGACATTGTCCGCGCTGGCCTTATAAAAGACCGAATCCGCCACCAGCGGGTCGTGGTTGCCGGGCAGGACATAGACCGGCACCGGTAGGCGCTTGAACATCTCCGTGGCGCGGGCGAGGATTTCGCGCGAGAGGGCATTATGCTCGAAGACGTCACCAGCCACGACGATGAACTCCGCGCCGGTGTCCTGAGCCAGCTCTCCCAGCCGGACGATGGCGGCCTCGCGGTCATCATTAAAGCGGCCCTGGGCCTCGCCCTTCAAAAACCACCGGGTCATGCCCAGCTGAAAATCGGAGGTGTGGATAAACGTGGTAGCAGTCATTAGTGCGAGAGGTGATAGTAGAGGTCTTCAATATCGGATACCGCGCGCAGGAGATCCAGATTGGTGTGTGAAACCGAGCGCATGGCCTTGCGCAACAGGTCCGGATCGGAGTCATCGATAGCTGGGGCTACCTTGGGCTGCGGCAGCTTCGGCAACTCACGGCCGTTCCAGAAGATGTCATTCTTTTCTTCCTCGGACAGGTCGCTCGGGGTAAAGCTTTCGCGGCTGACCGTCTTGGCCTGCTCTAAGACCATGCGCTCGAGACGGACAAAATCCAGACCACGCATATTAAAAATGACGGCTGGGTCCGCATCAGCACGGGTGGCGAGCTTATCGCCCACCGCCACGATGTGCTTGCACACGTACTCGCCATCTGGGCAGTCGCAGGTCAGACGCAGGTCTTCGGCCTCGGGGGCAAAGAGGGTGTCCAAGGCGGCGTCGGAAAGCAGGCCTTTGCGCGCATTGGCCACGGAATTGGGGGTCCGGGCGAACTCGGTGGCCAGCTGGGCAATATCATCGTTATTGCGGTACGGCAGCTGGATGAGCACCGCAAAGGGCTCATTCTGGGAGCCAGCCACGCGCCCGTGAATCGCACCGTTGCGCACCTCGAGGCCTACGACGTGTCCGCCCTCGGCATACTGACGGCCGCGGGTAATCCGGCCGCGGTCCGCACCGTGTGAGGTAAAGGCTGCGATCCGCGAAGCCGTAGTGGACAGGATGCGCCCGCTGCGGTCGACGTGATTGACTTCGTCTGGGGTACTTACCCGCTTTCGAGTGCCAAAATTGGCATAGATGACGTTGTCGTCGCCTTTGACGGCCATGGATTACTCCCTCCCCCGGTAGCTCATGAGTGCGGCCAGCTGATCTGGGTCCAGCTCGGTGAGCCAGCCCTCGCCTTCGCCCACCACGGCGCCGGCCAGCTGCGTCTTACCGTCCAAGATATCCTGGATGGATTCCTCCAGCGTACCCGCGGTGATCATCTTATATACCTGCACATTGCGGCGCTGGCCAATACGGAAGGCACGGTCCGTCGCCTGGTTTTCCACCGCCGGATTCCACCAGCGGTCCATGTGCACGACGATAGATGCGGCCGTCAGGTTCAGACCGGTGCCGCCGGCTTTGAGCGAAAGGATCATCGCCGGCGGGCCGTCTTCGGACTGGAAATCTTCCACCATCTGGTCGCGCTTATTCTTGGTTACGCCGCCGTGGAGGAAGGGGATATCGCGGCCCAGCTGGTCACTCAGATAGGGCTGCAGGATATCTCCAAAGGCCTTGTACTGGGTAAAGACGAGGAGTCGCTCGCCGGATTCGGTGGCCTCGTCCACGATGCGCATGAGCTCTTTGACCTTGCCGGAGCGATGCTTGCCCTTCAGCGTCACCGGCGAGTTATCGCCCAAGTAGTGCGCGGGGTGATTACAAATCTGCTTAATACGGGTTAGCGAGGCCAACACCAAACCGCGCTTATTGATGCCCGTAGCCTCCTGCAGGTCCTTCTTTACCTGGTTGACCAATGCCTTATACAGGGCGGCCTGCTCGGTGGTCATGGATACGGTGAGGATTTGCTCGGACTTTTCCGGCAGGTCATCGATGATATTCGGGTCCGTCTTGACGCGGCGGAGGATAAACGGCGCGGTGAGCTGGCGGAGGCGCTCGGACATTTCCTCGTCATTATTGCGCTCGATGGCCTTGGCAAAGTGATTGCGGAAGAACGAGGCGGTGCCCAGCACGCCGGGATTGCAGAAATCCAGGATGGAGCGCATCTCGGAGAGTCGGTTTTCCACCGGGGTGCCGGTCAGTGCCACGCGGTGCTCTGAGGGCAGCGAGCGCACGGCCTTGGACGAGCGTGTAGCGGAGTTTTTGATCGCCTGGGCCTCATCGAGGACAACGCGCTGCCAGCCCACCTCGCCCATGTCATTAAAGTCGCGGCCCACCGTGCCATAGGTGGTGATAACGAGGTCGCACTCGCTGGCCTCCTTAAAAAAGTCCTCGCCGCGCGGGCGGTTCGAGCCGTGCTGCACCATGACTTTGAAATCTGGGACGAAGCGCTGAGCCTCGCGCGCCCAGTTGCCCACCACGGACGTTGGTGCCACCACGAGCGTGGGGCCGGTCTGCTCGCCGCGCTCCTTCTCCACTGCAAGGAGGGAGAGTAGTTGGAGGGTTTTGCCGAGCCCCATGTCGTCGGCAAGCACGGCACCAATGCCACTGCGCGACATCCAATACAGCCAGTCGACGCCGCGGCGCTGGTACTCGCGCAGCTCCGCATGTACGGATGCGGGAATATCCACGCGTTCCGGGGCGACCTTGTCCACCCCACCGAGCAGCGCCGTGTGCCAGGTGCTGCCGGTGAACTCGATGGGCTCTTGGGTCATGGACTCCAACGCCAGCTCGCGCAGTTCGGCCACGGTGACCTGTTCGTGCTCCTCGCCGCCCTCGTTGAATTCTTGGCGGCGGCGCTCCACGTCCGCCATCAGGGCTTCCCACCCTGGCTGGTCGAGCTGCTTGGCCATTTCCGCGGAGGCGGCTAGCTGCTCGAGCTCCTTCTTCTTGCGCGCGATGGACTTTTCCCGCAGCGCGTCCATGTAGCCGGAGACTTGGGAAACGACCTGCTTATCGGCCATGACCCACTTGCCGCGCAGCTGGATGAGGCCGGACTTGGAATTGACCAAGTCCTCCATCTCTTCCTCGGTCAGCTCCACATCGCCCACGGACATGCGCCAGTTATAGTCCACCAGCTTATTCATGCCAATGTGCTTCTTCGTGGCGGCCTCGGCCGGATCGCGAGCCTCGTGGGTTTCCAGCTTGGCCTTAGTTTCCATCTGCGCCCACGCCTTGGGCAGCATGACGGTCACGCCGCTGGCCTTGAGCTTATCCACCTCGTGGGTAATAAAATGAGTGAGCTGGTGGGTTTCAAGGTAGACGTCCCAGTCGCCGTCGCCAGGCTGCGGCAGCTGCGCGGTCTCCCCCAGCGTGGGTGCGATGCGCACGGCTTTGCGGTGAGCCTCGCGCAGCTTTTCCACACTCGCCCTATCCAAACTCTGCGCCGACACCGGCCGCGGTGAATCCGTGCCCGAGCGTACCCGCACGCGCACCGGCCACTTGGCTGCATCCGGGTCATCGTCAAGCGGTTCCTCCACGATGTAGACCAGCTGGAGCTCTACCTCGTAAATGGAATTCTTCCACTCATTGAGCCCGCGCAAAAGCTGCGCGCGTCCACGCCGGATCGGCCGCGTATCGAGCAACGCGCGGGCGAATTCGTGCCATGGCATTGGCCGCGGTGCTTCCGTCACGGGCCGCAGCTCGCGGAAGGCAATCCAGTGGGTGAGCTCATCGGCCAGGTCATCCGACAGCGCCCGGTTATTCACGTGCAAGATGCCCGGCGCAGCTGCCATCATCTCCGCAAGCCATCCGCGCTCACCCAGGCCGGAGGCCAGCTGCCACATGGGGAACCACTCATTGGCTTGGTAAGCAAGCCGGAAGGTCACGCGCCCGGCGCGTACGAACTTGCACAGCCCGCTGTAAGCATGGATCAGCCATTGGAGATCCGGCGCGATGGTGGCGGGCGGCTTGTGATTCAGGTGTTCCATTTGGGCAAGCGCCGCCACAGCCTCTTCTGGGCCGAACATTGCCATCGGCACCATCAAGGACACATCCTTACCCTTGGGCGTGCGCAGCGATACCCGTGCTCGGTTGCGGAAGGATTTCTTCGCCAAGATGGACTCCACCGCCGGCGGGAAGGTGCCCTCAGGAACGGCGTTGGGCATGACAATCTTGTGCCCTTCTACCTGTTCAATCCATAGACTAAGTCCCGTAACGGGGAGCCACAGTCCATGCACGAGGTAAGAAGCCATAACCGCCAGCATAGCAGCCCTTCCCATTTTGTTACATGCTCGTTATGTTCTCCCCTTTTCCCAGTTGAACGATAGAAAATCCATACGGAGATATGCGCCACACCTGTATTCTCGCTTGGGTTAACCTTGTGACCTAGTTAACGTGGGTATGTCCTACAGATCACTACAAGGAGTAAAACGTGCAAGATTCAACTTGGTACGTCATTGCGATGATCGTGTATCTTCTCGCAATGGCAGCCATTGGCTATTGGAGCTACAAACAAACCGATCAATATGACGATTATGTTTTGGGCGGCCGCGGTCTGCACCCATTCGTAGCCGCCCTCTCCGCAGGCGCTTCCGACATGTCCGGCTGGCTGCTCATGGGCCTGCCTGGCGCCCTATTCCTTTCCGGTATGTCCGAGCTGTGGATGGCCATCGGCCTGCTCGTCGGTTGCTGGGCTAACTGGAAGTGGGTCGCACCGCGCCTGCGTTCTTACTCAGAAATCGCGGCCAACTCCATCACCGTGCCGTCCTTCTTTGAAAACCGCCTGCACGATAAGTCCCGCCTGCTGCGCATCATCTCCGCAGCCATCATTATCTTCTTCTTTACCTTCTACGTCTCCTCGGGCATGGTTTCCGGTGGCCGCTACTTCGAGTCCACCTTCGGTGGTGACTACCTCACCGGCATGCTCGTCATCGCTGCGGTGACCATCTTCTACACCTTCGTCGGTGGCTTCTTGGCGGTGTCTTATACGGACGTCGTCCAGGGCGTTCTTATGTTCGTCGCCCTGATGATCGTGCCGATTATGGCCATTGTCTCTCTCAGCGATCCTGCCTCCATCTTCTCTTTCGCCGGCAATAATGCCTACGGCACCGATGGCGTAGTGGAAAATGACAGCTACTTCTCTATGTTCGCGGGCGTTTCCGCTGGCGTCATCATCGGCAACCTGGCTTGGGGCCTGGGATACTTTGGCCAGCCGCACATCGTGGTCCGCTTCATGGCGCTGCGTAAGCCTTCCGACGCCAGCCAAGGCCGCTTCTACGGCGTAACTTGGATGGGACTATCCGTCATCGGTGCTATCTTCGTCGCCCTATCCGGCACCGTTTACTTCACCCAGACCGGCCACAGCATCACCGACCAGGAAAACTTCGAAACCATCTTCCTGGATATGGCGCAGGCCATGATGCACCCACTGCCCGCAGGCTTCGTCCTGACCGCGGTTCTAGCCGCCATTATGTCCACCATGTCGTCCCAGATGCTCGTCGTCTCTACTTCCCTCATCGAGGACCTCTTCCTCATCTTTGCCAAGAAGAAGCCAGGCGAGCAGGTCCTCATCAACCTCTCCCGCACCGCCATCGTAGCTATCGCGGTCATTGCCGCCCTGCTGGCAATCAACCCATCTGACTCCATTTTGGGTCTGGTTGGATTCGCTTGGGCAGGCTTCGGCTCTGCCTTCGGCCCGATCATCTTGCTCTCCCTGTACTGGAAGCGCCTCAACTCCGCCGGTGCCATTGCCGGCATGCTTACCGGTGCCATCGTTGCTATTGGCTGGGGTATGTCTCCGCTTTCCGACGTCCTCTATGAAATCGTCCCAGGCTTCTTCCTGGCCCTCATCGTGGCAGTTATTGTCGCCAAGCTCACCAAAGAGCCTAAGCCAGAGGTTGTGGCCGAATTTGAAGAGTCCACCAAGCTAGCCAAGCTCGTGGAAAATAACTCCAACCTCGACTTCGAGGAAGCAGCAGAGAAGGTCACCGATAAATAGTCGGAACCAACGCGGACTCCGCGCAGTCCAATAGGACATGAAGTCCTATTACCTGGCCGCGCTATCATGCGTCACCGTCCTTATCGGCGCATGGTATGCGTGGCCTTTTCCACGTTTTGACGTCACCACGCTTCCCTCCCGTCCCGAGGCCACCGGCTACGACCGCGAAGAATTCGGCATTTGGCAGCCCCACGGTGCCTGTACCACCCGTGAGGTCATTCTAGAAAGCCAGTCCAGCGATCCCCTCCACGGCTGCCATGCCCGTAGCGGAACTCTCTATGACCCCTACAGTGGCACCACTATTCCTGCTACCTCCCCTATTGAGATCGACCACATTTTTCCCCTCTCCGCAGCCTATGACATGGGTGCTTCCGAGTGGGACCGCGAAACCAAGGTCCGTTTTGGCAACGATCCGCTCAACCTCGTAGCCACCAGCCGTGAGCTCAACCAAGAAAAGTCAGATTCCCTCCCTGCGGAATGGCTTCCCCCGGCCAACCGTTGCGACTACTCGCGCCGCCTCGCCGACATCGCCCGCAAGTACTCCCTTCCTCTACCCTCCAAGGATGTACGCGCGATGCAAAGGCAATGTCGGTTAGCCCTCCTGACTGGAAATTGATTAGGGTTGACGTGGCAACTTTCCGCGATTGAAGGGTTCTTTCAATGACTTCTTTCCTTGTATTCCTCCACGTGGCCGCGGCCATCCTCTTGATTGGCCCGGTGTGTGTATCCACTTCCTCCTACCAGACCCAAATGGCGAAGGCAGCACAAGGTGACCAAGCAGCCCTTGGCTCCGCCCGCGTTCTACACAACATCACCAATACCTACGGCTACATCTCCGCCATCGTGCCTATCCTGGGCCTCGGCGTATTCCTTTCCGATATCGACGCCTACAAGTCCGAAGTGAACTTCCACATCGCCATCTTGGTAGCCATCGTCGCATGGTGCCTGCTCTTCTTCGTCATTCTGCCGAAGCAGAAGAAGGCAATGGCCGCCCTCGAGTCCACTGAATCCTTCGACTACGCGGCAGCAAAGAAGCCGCTGTCCGCATTCGGCGGCGTATTCAACCTCCTGTGGATCATCTGCCTCATCCTGATGTACGTCAACTTCTAAGTGGCCTTTTAGAAAGCCATTTACTCCTCTGGGACAGTGTCTTCACTGTCCCTTTCTTCGTTTTCTAGCTCTTCTTTCAACTGCTGCGCATCTTCGTGCGCATTCTGCCGACGCCGCCGCGTCGCCTGTGCCACAGTCTGCGCCCACCTCCGGTTCTTCGGTGCAAGCGGTCCGCTGGCTTCGTCATAGACCCAAGTGGAATCCTCAAAGAGCCAGACGACATCCCCGCTGATCGGGTCCTTGATATAAAATGCCCGCCCATCAGTCTTGATGTTGTGGTGATGTTGACACAGACAAGTCAAGTTCGCCGCCGAAGTAGGTCCTCCGTCAGCAAAGTCATGCCGATGGTCCATCTGGGAAGCCATCGCCGGTCGCGTACATCCAGGCCACCGGCAGGTTCCATCGAGCCCTTCCACAAAGGCGCGGATATGCGGCGGCGTGACGTAGTTTCCACTTTCGTCTTCTGCAGCCTTCTCCATGTCGCGCACGGTCGTGGCGCGCGCTTGCATGTCATCCGCAACCTCCGGCGAAACCCAACCCAGGTTTTGGACGAAAGCAGGAGCATCCGGCAGGTCGCAGCGGTACATATTGAGCACCACTTTTGCCTTGGCCTCAGCCGCACCAATAAGCAACTCGACCGCCGCTTGCGCCAAAGGAATGTCCTTCTCCGCAGCCACACCGCGAATATTTCGGTCAATGATTTCGGCAGTCTCTAGGCCCACGTCGAGACAAACAGCGGCCCACTCCCCGCCCGTGGGCTCCAGGTGATAAGTCTCTTTGCGCCGCGGGTCGCGTGCGGCGATGGTCGGATCAAGGCGGACAATGAGCTCCCGCAGCTTTCGTCGCAGGTTGCGATGGGACGGTAGTTTTTGGTTGGGGCGTTTGGGGGTGAGGTAGGTGGTTAATTCGGCGTCGATAAGCAGGCATTGTTCGGTGCCAATCTCGCCCAACTTGGACAGCGATTGGTCAATAGTAATTAACCGGTCTAAATCTAAGTGGTAAAGCTCTTCCTGCCGGGCTTTAAGGCGCGGCAGCTCCTGTAATCGCTCAAAGGCGAAAATAATATTTCTAATTCGGGACTGCCGCGTTCCGGTGAGATCCGACAGTGATTGGCTAATTATTTCGATATCGTCATCCGGGTCTGGATGCAGGCGCTTCCATAGGAGGTATTCGGCCTTGCGGATGTCTGTAGCTGCTTGTGAGGTGGAATTTTCTGGATTGGTATTGGCAAAGTAGGGCGCATTCATGGACTTCCCCCGCAGAAGTTTCTCTAGAACATGTTTGCGCTTTCAGTATACAAAACCCCTCCGACACCCTACCCCCGTTTATAGTAAAACCGCAGGTCAAAAGGCACGAAAAAATGGGCCTCCGCAGAGGCCCATTGAGTCGAAATTGCTAATCGCGCCAGCGTCCACCGCGCTTGCGTCCGCCGCCGTGATCACGGCGTGGCGGGCGGCCGGTGTCCTTTTGAATCTTGATCAGCTGGCCGGAAATGCGGGTATCCTTCAGTCGGTCCAGTACTGCCGGGTCAAGGTTCTTTGGCAGGTCAACCAGGGTATGGCCCACCGCGATGGTGATGCGGCCGAAGTCCTTGGCAGACAGGCCACCCTCGTTGGCAATAGCACCCACGATGGCTCCCGGGCGCACATTTTGCCGCTTGCCGACGTCCAGTCGGTACGTCTCAAAGTCTCCGTCTGGCCGCTTAGGACTACGGCCCTTGCCGCCGCCCTTGAAATCGCGCTTGCGATCGTCGCGGCGGTCGCGGTCGCGCTTCGGCTTCGGCAGGGGCTTGTCTTCCATTAGGAAGTTCTTGCCGCCTTGAAGCATGACAGCGAGGGCCGCGGCAATGTCATCCATGGCCGCGTTATTGTCCTCGGAGTACTTGCGCACCAGGGTGCGGAAGAAGTCCGCCTGCTTATTGTCCATGGAGTTGGTAATGGACTGCGCGAACTTTTCCTTGCGCTTTTCATTGACTTCATCGACGGACGGCAGGTCCATCTCTTCCAGACGGGCGTTGGTCACACGCTCGATGGAGCGCAGCATGCGACGCTCGCGCGGGGTGACGAACAGGATGGCTTCGCCGGAGCGGCCCGCGCGGCCGGTGCGGCCGATGCGGTGCACGTAGGACTCGGTATCGTTCGGGATATCGAAGTTGACCACGTGCGTGATGCGCTCGACGTCGAGGCCACGGGCGGCGACGTCGGTAGCCACGAGGATGTCTAGGCGGCCATCCTTGAGCTGATCGACGGTGCGCTCACGCTGCGCCTGCGCAATATCGCCGTTGATGGCGGCGGCGCTGAAACCGCGGTCACGCAGGGTCTGGGCTACCTCTTCGGTCTCGTGCTTGGTGCGGCAAAAGACGATAATGGCGTCGTAATTGATGACCTCAAGGATGCGGGTGAAGGCATCCATCTTCGCGCGGTGCGGAATGAGGAGGAAGCGCTGCGTAATGTTGTCATTGGTGCGGCGCTCGGACTTCACCGTAACCTCGGCGGGGTTATCGAGGTACTGCTTAGAGAGGCGCCGGATAGCGTTCGGCATGGTGGCCGAGAAAAGCGCCACCTGCTTGCGGTCCGGGGTGTCCTCCAAGATGCGCTCGACGTCTTCCTGGAAGCCCATGTTCAGCATCTCATCGGCCTCATCGAGGACGAGGAACTGCAGCTGGGACAGGTCCAGCGAGCCCTTCTCTAGGTGGTCGATGACGCGCCCCGGGGTACCCACGATGACCTGCGCACCGCGGCGCAGACCGGATAGCTGAATGCCATAGGCTTGGCCGCCGTAGATAGGCAGCACCTCGACGCCCTTGAGAGACTCGGCGAAGGATTGGAAGGAGTCCGCCACCTGTAGAGCCAGCTCGCGGGTTGGGGCGAGCACGAGTGCCTGCGGATGGCGGGCCTTGGTGTCAATCTGCGACAGAACCGGCAACGCAAAGGCTGCGGTCTTGCCGGTACCGGTCTGGGCGAGGCCAACGACGTCGCGGCCTTCCATCAAGATCGGGATGGTTTCTTCCTGGATGGGGGACGGCTTGGTGAAGCCTACTTTCGCAACGGCCTCCAGAATTTTCTCTGGCAGACCAAGATGCGCGAACCCCTGGGAGTTGTCGTTGGCTGAGTCTTGGGACTCAGCGCCGGTGTCCTCAGAAGTATTCGCAGCCCTGGTGTCCTTGGTGACACCTTGCGAGTTGTCCTGAGATTCCGACTTATTAAAATCTTCCGGCTCGTTGACGCCGCCGGTGGCGTTATCGGTAATGCTCATTGCTTCACCAACCCTACGCGATTGCCGCCCCAAACTCCATATCCTAAGCGCCCGCGACGAAAGTGCGGTAGCTCAATGGCATGCCTGGGCGGTAGGCCAAATGCACGGCGCTGGGGGCGTCGAGCACGTGCAGGTCCGCTGCGGCGCCCTCCACGATGGTGCCCTTGGCGGGACGGCCCTGCGGGTCGAGGCCATTGCCAACGTTGTGGCGGCGCAGGGCGGTCGCCCCACCGGTGGTGGCGGCGTGAATGGCCTCATCGACGGAGAGATGTTGCTGCAGGACCGCGGTGGTCACGCAGTAGTTCATCGAGGAGGTATAGGACGTGCCGGGGTTGAGGTTGGAGGCAATGGCGAGGGTGGCGCCGGCGTCGAGAAGCTTGCGGCCTGGGGCGAGCGGCTCGCGAGTCGACAGGTCACAGGCCGGCAGCATGGTGGCTACGGTAGCGGAACTGGCCAGCAGCTCGACATCCTCGTCGCTCAAGTGGTTGACGTGGTCTACCGAGGCGGCGCCCAGTTCGACGGCTAGGGCCACGCCTGGGCCCTCGCCCAGCTGGTTGCCGTGCACGCGCAGGCCAAGGCCCAGCTTCTTACCGGCCTCCAGCACGCGGCGGGATTGGTCCTCGTTGAAGGCACCGCGCTCACAGAAGACGTCGATCCACTGCACATAGGGGGCAACGCCTTCGAGCATGGGGCCAACGACCTCATCGAGATACTCCTCCGCGTCCGCTCCCGGCGGGACCAGGTGCGCGCCCAAGAAGGTCACGTCATCGACGTGGCGGGAGGCTACCTTGGCAGCCTCCACCTCGGACTCGGTGTTAAGGCCGTAGCCGGTCTTGGTCTCGAAGGTGGTGGTGCCACCGCGGCGGCCGGCGGCCACGCGATCCGTCACCAGCTTGTCCAGGCGGTCGGTGCCGGCTTGGCGGGTGGCGTCCATGGTCACCGCGATGCCGCCTGCTTCATAGGAACCGCCGGAGATGCGGGCCTCGAATTCGGCGGAGCGGTCACCGTCGAAGACCATGTGGGTGTGCGAATCTACCCAGCCGGGCAGAACGGCGCGGCCACCTAGGTCCACCTTTTCGTCGGCCGCCGGGGCCTCGGAGGCTGGGCCGACCCAGGCGATGGTGCCGGATTGGGCGATAATTGCGGCGTCGTTAAGCGTGCCGCGCTCGCTGACCGTACGGAGTTCTGAAATGCCGGTAAAAAGTGTGCTCATCTAGTCCCTTGCCTTGAATTCCATTGGAATGCGGACGCCGCGCTCATCGGCGACCTCCTTCGCGCGAGTGTAGCCGGAATCGACGTGGCGGATAACGCCCATACCCGGGTCATTGGTGAGCACCGCGCGCAGCTTGGCCGCGGCGAGCTCGGTGCCGTCTGCAACGGTGACCTGGCCTGCGTGGATGGAGCGGCCCATGCCCACGCCACCGCCGTGGTGGAGGGAAACCCAGGTAGCGCCCGAAGATACGGCGGTCATGGCATTGAGCAGCGGCCAGTCAGCCACGGCATCGGTGCCATCGAGCATGGCCTCGGTTTCGCGGTATGGGGATGCCACGGAGCCAGAATCCAGGTGGTCGCGGCCGATGACAATCGGTGCCTTGATCTTGCCCTCGCGCACAAGGTCGTTGAAGAGCAGGCCGGCCTTGTGGCGCTCGTTGTAGCCCAGCCAGCAAATGCGTGCCGGCAGGCCCTCGAACTCGACGTACTCCTCGGCGGCATCGAGCCAGTTGTGCAGGTGCTCGTTGTCTGGGAAAAGCTCCTTGAGCGCCTGGTCGGTGACCTTGATGTCCTCTGGGTCGCCGGAGAGCGCGGCCCAGCGGAAGGGGCCTAGGCCCTCGCAGAAGAGCGGGCGGATATAGGCGGGAACGAAGCCAGGGAACTCGAAGGCACGCTGGTAGCCGGCCTTGCGGGCCTCATCGCGGATGGAGTTGCCGTAGTCAAAGACCTCGGCGCCCTCATCCTGGAACTCGACCATAGCCTGGACCTGAGCGGCCATGGATTCGCGGGCCTTCTTGGTAAAGGTGGTTGGGTCTGCCTTGGCCTCGTTATGCCAGTCCTCTACGGTGATTTCAGAAGGCAGGTAGGACAGCGGGTCGTGTGCGGAGGTCTGATCGGTGACGATGTCGACGGTAAATTCCCCGGCGCGTTGGCGGCGCAGGACCTCTGGGAAGACCTCAGCGGCGTTGCCTACCAGGCCGACAGACAGCGGCTTCTTGTTTTCCTTTGCCTCGAGGACCAGCTTGAGGGCCTCGTCGAGGTCGGTGACCACCTCATCGAGGTAGCGCTTATGCTGGCGGCGCTTGAGACGAGTCTCGTCCACGTCCACGATGAGGCAGGCGCCGCCGTTGAGGGTGACAGACAGCGGCTGTGCGCCGCCCATGCCACCGCAGCCACCGGTCAGGGTGAAAGTACCGGCCAGGCTGCCGTCAAAACGCTTCTTAGCCACGGCCGCAAAGGTCTCGAAGGTGCCCTGCAGGATGCCCTGGGTGGCGATGTAGATCCAAGAGCCGGCCGTCATCTGGCCGTACATCATCAGGCCCTCGTCCTCGAGCTTGCGGAAGTGCTCCCAGTTAGCCCAGTCTCCTACCAGGTTGGAGTTAGCAATAAGTACACGCGGTGCCCACTCATTGGTCTTCCAGATGCCCACCGGTTTGCCGGACTGCACCAGCAGGGTTTCATCGGATTCGAGGCCCTTCAAGGATTCTACGATGGCATCGAAGGCTTCCCAGCTGCGTGCTGCGCGGCCGGTGCCGCCATAGACCACGAGGTCCTCGGGGCGCTCTGCAACCTCGGGGTCGAGGTTATTCATGAGCATGCGCAAGGGCGCTTCGGTCTGCCAAGACTTGGCGGACAATTCGGTTCCGCGCGGCGCGCGTACTTCGCGTGGTTGAGACATGGCTTCCTTTCGTCGTGCTTTTCGACACCCTCCCAAGCCCCCTAGGCCGGTTTCCCGGGGCTGTCCCCGAGGACTTGCTCGGTGTCACATGTCATAAGGTACTGTGACGCAGCTCTGTGTACCATGACACATAAGCCCTAACTGTCTCGTATATGAGACACCCGCGGAATGATCTACGATGGCCTGCATGCGCCGGTTCATCCCCCTCTTTTCCGCGGTCCTCCTCGCCGCTTGTTCCACCCCTGCCGAGGAACCGCAGCCACCCCACTATGTAGCGCTGGGAGATTCCTATGCGGCCATGGGCTCGACCACGCTGCCCCTAGATCCGCCCAATACCTGCGTACGCGCACAAGATTCCTACCCCGAGCTCGCGGCCAAGGAGATGGATGCGAAGCTCACCAATGTTGCCTGCCAGGGCGCTAGCACCCTCGACGTACTCTCCTCGGCCGGCGAGCACCCCGCCCAGGTGGACGCCCTACGCGAGGACACCGATCTGGTCAGCCTATCCATCGGCGGCAATGACGCCAGCTTCGTGCGCCTTACCCAGTGCGCCACGGACGATATCTGCCAGGCGGAATCAGGCGCGCAGATTGACTTAGAAATCCGCGATCTGCCCCGCCGGCTCGACAAGGTCTATGAGGAAATCCACCACCGCTCCCCTAATGCGAAGGTCCTCGCCACCGGCTATCTGCCATTGATTAAGCCTGGAGAGACCTGCCCCTACATAGAAAAAATCCCGGCCACTGACCGGGAATGGTTGGCAGAGTCCATCGAGCGCATCAACCAGGCAGTGCGCGAGGCCGCCGAGCGCAACGGGGCTGCTTACGTGCTTGCCGACGCCGCCCTAGACCACACCGCCTGCTCCCCCTCACCGTGGGTGGATTTCACAGGCCAGGAGACTGATTCCTTTCCCATGCATCCCACCCACGCGGGCCAGGTGGCAATGGCCCAGGCTCTACGCGCTGCCCTCTAGTCCGGCGCGTGCGGCGTCATCGGAACCAGGCACGCGCAGCGTGGTCTTGTACTGGCACTCGAACTTCACCGGCGATTCTTTCACCATGGGAATGCGGTAATTGTCCGCATATTCCTTGGTAACGGACAGGCGGTCCCATTCGCTATCGCCATAATCTAGTACCTGGGCAGATTTATTGACTTCCTCGCGTAGGTCATAGGTAGCCATATTCCACACGAACCAGCCGGTTTCCACGGCATTGAGGACCGTGTCCTTGCGACGACCGTCCGGGTACTGGTTGGCCGAAAACATCACCATGGGTGGATCGAAGGTGAGGTTTTGCCACTGGCTATAAGGAGCGATATTTTCGCGACCTTGGCCGTCGACGCTAGAGAGCCAACCAATAGGTCGCGGCACCGTGCTCGCCTTAAAGGGCGAAAATGGCAAGGGGTTATCGTCGACATATTAACCACGCAGCTTTCCAGTAGCGTCCTCAACGGCGTCGATAAGAGCGCCCTCCTTGACTAGGCGCACGGTCTCCTCGATTTCCGGCGACAGGTAGCGGTCCACGCCAGGGCCGTCCACAGTCTGGCGCAGCTTCTCAATCACCGCGCCGGTTCCCTTGGCCGGGGTGCCCTCGCGCATGTCGATGGCGCGGGCGGCGGTGAGGATCTCCACGGCCAGCACGCGCTGCAGGCCATCCACGGCCTTGCGCAGCTTGCGGGCGGCGGACCAGCCCATGGAGACATGATCTTCCTGCATGGCCGAAGACGGAATGGAATCAGCCGAGGAGGGGTTGGCCAGGCGCTTCATTTCGCTCACGATGCCGGCCTGGGCGTACTGGGCAATCATGTGGCCGGAGTCGACACCGGGGTCGTCGGCAAGAAAGGCATTCAGCCCGCGGTTGCGCGCCGGGTCCAGAAAGCGGTCGGTGCGACGCTCGGAAATGGACGCCAAGTCCGCGGTGACGATAGCGAGGAAGTCGAGCGCATAGGCTACAGGCGCGCCGTGAAAGTTGCCGTTAGAAACCACGCGGCCATCCTTGGCCACCACCGGGTTATCCACCGCGGCGGCGAGCTCGCGCTCAGCCACCTGGGTGGTATGCGCCAGGGTATCGCGGAAGCCTCCGGCTACCTGCGGGGCGCACCGCACGGAGTAGGCATCTTGTACCTGATTCTTTTTGAACTCCTCGAGCGCGGCCTCCAAGATCTGTGATCCCTCGGCTACTTGGAGGATATTGGCCGCGGCATCGGCCTGGCCTGGGTGCGGGCGCAGCTGCTGCAGGTCATCGGCAAAGACCACGAGGGTGCCGAGCAGTCCTTCCACAGTCATGGCGGTGGCGATATCGGCGGCCTTTGCGGCCGCGCGCAGATCAGTAATGGCCAAGCAGAGCTGGCCGAGCATGCCATCGGTGCCGTTAATAAGCGCTAGGCCTTCCTTCTCGCGCAGCTGCAGCGGTTCGATGCCGGCCGCGGCCAGGGCGTCGCCCGCATCCTGCAGCTCGCCGTTTACGCGCACCTCGCCTTCTCCCAGCAGGGCGAGCGCGCAGTGAGCCAGCGGCGCCAAATCGCCGGAGCAGCCCAGTGAGCCATACTCTCGCACCACCGGCACAATGCCGGCGTTAAGGGCCTTGGCATAGGTTTCCACCACCACGGGGCGCACGCCGGTACGGCCGGTGCACAGGGTGGACAGGCGCAGCAGCATCAGTGCGCGGATAACTTCTTCTTCTACCTCTGGGCCAGTGCCCGCAGCGTGCGAACGCACAAGGGAAAGCTGCAACTGTGCACGCATCTCTTCTGGGATATGGCGGCGAGCGAGCGCGCCAAAGCCGGTGGAAATGCCATAGACCGGGGTGGGATCCTGCGCGAGTTCTTCTACGCGCTCGCGGGTGGCGGCCACCTCTTCTAAGGCCTCGGGCGCAATCTCCACCTTCGCCCCATAGCGGGCCACGGCAACGACATCCTCGATGCTCAGTGCGCCGACTTTTACAGTCACGGTGGTTGGGTAGGCGCTAGGCATGGCAAATCTCCTTTAAATAAGGGATCAATAACTTCGATGTGTCGCGCGACAACCCAACGCGATGAACGTATGCTACCTCACTTTTTCTGGTTGCGGTAAATTGTGGCCGCTACCTTGTCCGAGACCTCCAGCAAAGCTCGAATGGCGGCGTCTACCTTCGCATCCGACGTCCCTACCGGATACGTCACCGCTACCGCCGCTGCTGGACGGTCCAAATGATCCAGGATGGGTACCGCCACAGAGGCCTGACCGCGAGTAATTTCTTCAATCTCCTGGTCCCACCCGCGTGCAGCTACCAAACTCAAGCGTTCTTTCAACGCGGTAAAGCCGCTACCCCCCGCAATATCAAAGGCGGCGCGCACCTCCGCATCAGGCAGATGCGCCAGCATCACACGCCCGGACGCCGTCTTATGTGCCTGCAGACGCACACCCACCTCGGTCACCAAGGAGGTGGCCCCCGCCGCACGCACCTCCTGCAGATACAAAATTTCAGATCCAGCCATACGTGACAGATGCCCCGATCCACCCACCAGTGCCGCACACTGTTCCAAGTCTCGAGTAGCCATGCGCACCAACGGTTGCTGCGTCACGTAGGCCGAGGCCATGGAATACGCGGCCAGACCCAGGCCATAGGTTTTATGCTCCGGCAAATGGGCTACAAAACCAGCATCAACCATCTCCGCCAGCAGGTGGTATGTAGATGAACGCGGCAGGTTGAGCTCACCTTGGATGCGGGCAGCAGAAATAGGGACGTCGATGGTGGATAAAAGCTTGAGGATCTCCATCGCGTGACGCGCCGCGGGGACTCTGTTGGTACTCACGCTTAGTGATTGTAGGCAGAGTCTCCTGCCACACGCCGCGGTTTTACCTAACATCGATAACCATGAACACCGAAAAAGCTGAACTTTTCACTCCCGCCCCCGAATGGTCCGGCCGCTCCGATGGCCCAGGCCCAGAGCACGCCCGCTGGCATAGCGTTATCAATCAGTCCACCGACTCCCCCGCCCCGGTAACCCTCCTGGGCTTCGCCTCCGATGAGGGCGTGCTGCGCAATGGCGGCCGCCAGGGTGCAGCCGCAGGCCCGGCCGCGCTGCGTTCCGCGCTCGGCTCCTTGGCCGTGCACCATGAGCATGCGCTTGCCGACGCCGGCACAATCACCACCCAAGCCGACGACCTCGACGGCGCCCACGATGCGCTCTCCGATAAGGTCCAGGAACTCGTCGAAGCCGGCACCCTCCCCATCATTCTGGGCGGCGGTCACGAGACTGCCTTCGGCTCCCACCGCGGCCTCTACCGCGCGGTGGGCGCCACCAAGATCATTAACCTGGACGCCCACTTCGATCTGCGCCGCGCCGATCAAGCCACCTCCGGCACCCCGTTCAAGCAGATTTCCGAGCTCACCGATGACTTCGACTACACCGTGCTGGGTATCTCCCGCCCCAATAACACCAAGGTGCTCTTCGACGAAGCCGAGTCCCTCGGCGTGGCCATCACTCTGGACGAAGAGCTCGTTAACCTCGCCCCGGCCGAATGCGGCGAGCTCGCTGCCCGCACCACGGAGGGCAAGGACAAGGTTCACTTGTCCATCGACCTCGATGTCCTGCCGGCTTCTACCGCGCCGGGCGTATCCGCCCCGGCGTCTCTGGGCGTGAGCTATGAGCGTATCCGCGCCATGGCCGTAGCTATTGCGCGGACGGGCAAACTAGCCCTGGTGGACGTCGTCGAGCTCAATCCCACCTTTGACATAGATAACCGCACCGCCAAGGCAGCGGCGCGGCTTATCGACGACATCGTCACGGCCCACCTCACTAGCTAAACGCCAACGGCGTTGGGGTTTACCCGGGCCGTGCAGTTTATCGAGTAGCTTTCTTACTCATCCAGCGTTGGACTCCCCACCACATAGCGGGAGTAAAGGCAACTGCGATGAGCCAGTAGACAAGCCAGAAGCTACCCGCTAAGCCAGTCACCACAATGCCTATGAGCAGCAAAAGCGCTGCGCCAATACTAGCGACGACGCACTGTTTGAGACTACGTCGGTCGTCCTTAGGGCCGTTGTGGTGGCTGGCGCCAGAAACTTTCTGGTCTACGAATTGAATAATGTCTTTGCCAAAGACAACTGAAAAGGCAATATAAAAGGCCGCGAAACCGTGCATAAACTGCGCCGTACCACCTTGGCTCAGGCTCACATAGAAAAATACTAAGAGCAGCAGGTCGATAATTGGGGTCGCGGCCATAAGTATCAAGCCAAGTTTGCGCAGATTAAACACGTAGCGCAAGAGGCAGCCAGCCACTAAGCAAAGCCAAAAAGCTACCTCAGCTGCAATAGTGGCTATAAGCATCATTGCCCTCCAGCGATATCGATCCGCTTACCCGTCTTGGGTTCAACTTATCAAAACAGCAGGTGGGCGATCGGCGTGGCGATAAGAATGGTCAACGCCACGCGCTCAAACCAGATGATGACCAGGTGGGTCAGCTTCACCGGGATCTTGGTGGCCAGAATGCACGGCACCAGCGCGGAGAAGAAAATAATGGCAGAGACTGCCACCACGCCGATAACGAACTTGAGGACCATGCTGTCGCTGCCTGCCACTGCGGTGGCGGGCAGGAACATCTCCGCAATACCCATGGCCGCGCCCTTTCCAGCCTGGACCGGCTCCGGCAGCTGCACTACCCACGCGAACGGATAAAACAGGTAGCCAATCCACTCGAAGATGGGCGTAAAGCGCGCAAGCAGTAGGCCGATAAGGCCCACCGACATAATGGAAGGCACGATGGCCGCCGCCATGCGCACGCCATCGCGCAAATTCTCCCAGATGGACTCCCACAAGGACGGCGCGCGCTGCAGTGCCAGCATTGCTTCGCGCCACGCGTTCTTGATGCGCGAGCCCTCCACCGGCTTTTCCGAGTCTGGGTGCGCGTCTGCAAAGTACTCATCCGGAATGGTGCGCAGCGGCGGAATGCGCACGGTAATGGCCGTCACTACAAAGGTCACGATGAGCGTGACAATAAAATAGGTGCCCCAGATCTTCATCAGGTCAAGCTGCTTGGCCACGATGACCATGAAGGCCGCAGAGACCGTCGAAAAGCCGGTGGCAATGATGGCCGCCTCGCGCCCGGTATAGCCGCCCTTTTGGTAGACGCGGTCCGTCACCAAAATGCCCAGCGAATACGAGCCCACGAACGAGGCCACCGCGTCAATGGCGGAGCGCCCCGGCGTCTTCCACAGCGGCCGCATGATGGGCTGCATGAGCACACCGACAAATTCCAGCAGGCCAAAGCCAATGAGAAACGCCAGGAATGCCCCACCGATAGGCACAATGAGGCCAACCGGAATCGCGATGGAGTTCCACAGGAACGGCACTAGGTCTTCATCGCCTAGCACCCACGGCAGCGCATCGATGACCATAAGGAAGGAGACCACCGCACCCACAATGTTGAGCACCGCAAAGACCGCCTGCAGCGCGCTTTCCTTAAACGCCCCAGTGGTAAAGCTGCGCACCGTGCCGTAGACAGCAAGGGCAAAGATAATCCACGGCACCGCTGCCGGAATCCCTTCGCGCACCATGGTGACCATGTGGTCCAAAGGAATGGAGCGCTTATCCTGATACGTCACCGGCAGGAAGAATACGAACGCGCCAATGGCGCTATATAAAAAGAGTTTCCACCGTCCGCCAGGCTGCGGGATTTCCCCGTCATGGCTCTGGATGGAGGAGTAAACCGATTCGGTAGAAGTCACAGTAAAACCGTCCCCTCAAGCTTGCCTACAAAAATCAAGCCCGCGTGACAGCCTTACGCGAACATTGGGGATATGTTAGCTAAGTAACAGCTCACTGTCTAGACGTTTTCGAGATCCAAGGCACAATAGAGTCATGTCTAATCCTATTCGCGTCGTCGGCGCCGTCTTCGTCGATGAAGAACGCACACAGCTTTTAGCCTTCCGCAAGAAGCCTGGCACTTCCCTTGCTGGCATGTGGGAATTTCCCGGCGGCAAGATCGAACCTGGCGAAACACCAGAACAAGCACTCGCGCGCGAACTTAAGGAAGAACTCGGCATTTCAGCCACCGTCGGCGAAGAAGTAACGACCACCGTTCACCATTACGATTTCGCCACCATCGAGCTCACCACCTTTTACTGCACCACCACCGCCTCTCTGCTAGCCGACAATCTCAGTCTCACCGACCACGACGCCACGCGCTGGGTCAACATCTCCGACGCCCTCGAACTCGAGTGGGCTCCGGCGGACGTGCCTGCGGTAGAGCAGCTCTGGGCAACGCCGCCCAAGCAAACAGTGTTTATTTAGCAAAATAATTATGTAGAAAAGGCCACAAAATAATTTGAATAATTGCCTGTGGGCTATTTAAACCACCGCTAATCTTGAATTGTCTTAAAGCAAGTTTGCTAAATTTGCTCACCAATTCCCCGGAGAAAAAATGACTGATAATTCGACTACTGCCCGTGACCTCAAAATCGAATGGCTTTTAGAAGAAATTCGAAATGCCGTCCGTACGGGAGTTTCTGTAGATGCGGCAGTAGAAAGGACTTCCAACAATCCTTTCGTCAAGCCCCCAGAAGAGCTCCTCAACGAAGCACGAATCATCTTTCTCCAGAATGCCGGGCAAATCTCAAAGTTTAAGGCTGTCGACTCCCTAATTCAGGATGAAGTGGATTCCGGCGATTGGTATGACGGCCCAGACTACGACAACCACATTTATTGGCCGCATGTAAAGGAAGTACTTCAACCCAAACTCGGCAGTGCGCTCGACGAAGTCGACAAAGCATCGAGCAAAGTGCTTTGCTCACTTCGGCCGCCCGCTGAAGATACGTTCGATGTCCGTGGCCTAGTACTCGGCTTCGTTCAAAGCGGCAAAACTACGAACTTCATATCTTTGATTTCTAAGGCCGCAGATATCGGATACAGGCTAATCATTGTCCTGGCAGGTATGACGGATAATCTCCGTGTTCAGACTCAGAAACGTATCAATGAACAACTCATCGATGAAACACCGAACTGGGTAAAACTCACCGATATCGATAGCGACTTCAATGCTTCGCAGTTCAACGCGAACAATCGGAATTCGGATACCCTTCTTGGGGCGCCGGCGAACCGACATATCGCAGTTGTGAAGAAGAACGGCCATATTCTTACTGCTCTGAATAATTTCCTCCAGGGCGCAAAAATTGCTACTAAAGATCTTCCTATTCTCGTCATCGACGACGAATCTGATCAGGCTTCTATCAATGTATCCCCCAAGGCCAGAGCCGAAGCCTCAAAAATCAACGCCCAAATCAAAACGCTTCTGCGGAATCCTAAGACGGCATACGTCGCGTATACAGCGACTCCTTTTGCCAATATCCTTATCGATCCAAATGACACCACTGATCTCTATCCAAAGGACTTCATCCATGTACTACCCAAACCGGAAGGATATTTCGGCACAGAGACTATCTTTGGCCGTGAGCCACTAAATGGCGAAGACGCCGAAGAGCTGGATGGTCTGTCTATGGTGCGGACGATCGACGAAGATGAAATCGGTGCGACACGACCTCCAAGTGGAAAGAAGGGCTTCGAAAACTGGGAGCCTGAAATTCCTAAGTCCCTCGATGAAGCAATTCGCTGGTTTATCCTCGCCACTGCAGCTCGCCGTGCGCGTGGGCAAAAAGATGCGCATTCATCGATGCTGATTCACACTGCAGTACGCACCGCTGCCCATGAGATCTTGCACGAATTAGTTCAAGAACAAGTGAAGTTCATCGCGCGAGCGCAGGACGACCCAGAGATGCTTAAGCTTCTCGAAGCACAATGGGTTTACGAGACCGAGCAAGTTTCCGCAGAAGCACTGGGATACGGGACTCTGACATTTGAGGAAATCAAGCCACAAATTTCAGACGTCCTCAAAGCAACTGAAGTAGTAATGGACAATGGTATATCCGAGCAACGACTTCAATACGAAGACGGGAAGCCGAAGACTGTTATTGCAGTCGGCGGCAATACTTTGTCCCGAGGTCTGACTCTAGAAGGCCTCGTCTGCAGCTATTTCGTTCGAAACGCTACTGCCTACGACACCCTTCTTCAGATGGGACGCTGGTTCGGTTTCAGAAACGGATACGGTGACCTTCCGCGAATTTGGATGACCGAAGATCTCGAGAATTGGTTCCATGACCTTGCTTTGGTGGAAGCGGACTTGCGAAAGGATCTAGCGCGTTACGCCGATGACGGCGAAACCCCGCTTACATTCCAAGCCCGAATCCGCACGCATCCGTCGATGGAAGTTACGGCTCGTGCAAAGCAGCAGAATAGTCGCCCAGCAGTAGTCAGTTATTCAGGCCAGAAAGTCCAGACGATTCTCTTCCGCCACAAGAATAAAGACTGGCTATCCCAAAATATTCAAGCGTCGGAATCCTTGGTCCAGGACATTCAAGGCAAGGGTCTAAAAGAGCATCAAAAGAAGAACGGTACTAAGTTCTTCAAACAAGTCCCTCCAAGCGTCGTTGAAAAATTCCTAGACGAATATGCCATCTACGAGGAATCCACTCTTGGCCGAAACAATGCGGAGCTGCTCAAGGCATATATCAAGAAGGAACACTCAACAGGCTCTATCCGAGCATGGGATATTTCCTTCTTCGGTAGGTCTGGCTCAGACAATCCTAAATCCATCGATTTAGGATTGACCAGCGAACTCAACTTGCTCAATCGTTCCCAGATGGTGGTTTCAGCAAGCCCGGATGTCGCTAACATTAAGACCCTCGTCGGTTCGCTGGATCGCTTAAATAGTGCCGATCTGGATAAGCCGGCGTTGCAGGAACTAATCGACGAGTTTGAAACACAGTCGACCAAAGCTGAAACTAAACTCCTGAAAGCGTACGAAGCAGCTGTAGGCACTGACGTCGCCCATTTAGGCATCTATGCCATCGATCCAGATTCAAAGACAAGTCAGTCGTCCGACTTCGTACACAAGTCCGGCAAAAACGTTGGAAAACTCATCACTCCGAGAAATCGACGTAAGGATTTGAATGCTGAGGACGTAATGATCGGCATCGGTCTCTTCTTCCCGACTTCGAGCAACCCAGATCCTGACGCTGAATATGTAAGCGCCCAGGACTTCCTCGATGCCGAAACCATGGAACAAGTCGCCGAAGCTGAAAGCGAAGTTCTTCAAGCTATCGAAGGTGAGGAGGCCTAGAAATGTCAGTTTTGAGCAAATCAGAATTTCTATTTCAGGCGGTTTCGAAGGATCAGAACCTCAACAATGGCGAGGAATGGGCACTAAGTACTGGTGTAGAAATTTCTGCCGGCGCCGTTCAATGCTTTTCCGATTACTCGGGAAAAATTGGCCTGATTATACCTACTTCCCAGGAGGAATTCGACACCTTCGTCGATGACAGGAAGAGCAAGGCAATTCATCTGACTCGTCGAAAGGTCGTCAACAATGGAATCGACACCGACTTCCAAGCACGACTGATTCTTCGGGATTTGAATCAACGAAGCATCTTTTATTTCTTTGTAGATGAGCTTCTAGGTTTCCTCGACGGGAAAGAAAACGCATCAATCACTGATGTGTCGGCTTTCCTTGCGAAGTGGCGTCACTTCTTCTCCAGCGATAAGCAGTTCGTTATCGATCCGCAGGTTGAAGTTGGGCTCCTCTGCGAACTAGAAGTGCTGCTCGGTTTGCTTCATGATGAAGTGCCCAATGCCGTCGAATCTTGGTACGGCCCAGAAAAGACGCGTCACGACTTCCTGCTTAACGACTGCGCGATTGAGTGCAAGGGAACGGCATCTGCGGACAGAATGTTGGTATCTATCCACGGCAGGAACCAGCTGGAAACCCCTAACAATAAACCGCTATACCTCGTATTTCGTCGATATAATCGCCATCCTGACGGAGCGCTATCGATTCCGTCCCTCGTTGAGGAGCTTCAGACATACTCTGCTTTCAATATTGAAAGCTTCACTGAAAAAATGTACCTCCTCGGGATAGATGTTTTCGATGAAGCACATTCGAAAGCCTTCAATAACTATTTCGCGGTTGACGTCCATGAATTTGAAATCACTGAGGAGTTCCCACGAGTGGAGGTCAAAGACCCCGCGAACCGAATCTCCGACCTCCAATACAAAATTGACCTAGCCGGCCCAAGTTCTATCCCTGGATACCGGCCAATCCCCTCATTCATTAAGTAACTCATGCCTTTTCACCACAAAAAGCCGTTCGATCCTTCCGGCGATGTCTACGCAAACTCCGTAACTCGAACGATGAAAAGCCAGGCTCTTTCTGCTTGGGACATGTTCACCCGCGAGACTTTGCAAAACAGTTGGGATGCCCGCGATCGTGCATCCCACGATGACGGCGTCACTTTCGCGATCGATTTTGTAGAGCTGAACCAACATCAAATCGATTGTTTAAAGAACGATGTCTTTGGCAATGACTTTGTCGGAATTCCGCAGCTTGAATCCGCGCTTGAGTCAGGCAGTCTGTCCGCACTGACTGTTAGCGATTCTGGAACGTACGGGCTTCGCGGCCCGAGTATTGCAACAGCTGCGGTAGACGGACCTACCGATTTCAACTCATTCGTTAGGAACATCGGTCGAAGCGACACCAAGAAGGTAGCCGGTGGTACTTACGGCTTCGGCAAAGGCGTCTTCTTCATCGCCAGCGAAGTTAAGACTATCGTCGTCTACACGCGAACCATCGATGAAAATGGTCAGCGTGTTAATCGACTCATCGCCATGTCTAATGCCGATGACTTTCAAGCTGACAATATCGCTTACACCGGCCGGCACTGGTGGGGAGAGCACGCCGTTGAGGAAACCGGCACTGACCGCACCGAGTTTGCTGAACCCTATACAGGCCAAATTGCCGATGCAATTGCAGCAGTTTTGGGCCTCGACAGCTACTTCACCGAAGATCGGCAGACCGGTACTTCAATCATGATTTTGAATCCTGATCTCTCTGTCCAAGAAGACCAGGTTAAATCCGGCCTAGACAGCGGCCGCATTGTTCTTCAACAAATCGCAAGTTCCCTTACTCGTTGGGCTTGGCCACACATGATTGATATCGACACGGGTATGGATCCGATCGAATTCAGTGTTTCCTACAAGCGTGAGCAAATGAAAATTCCCGACCCAAAAAAGGATCAAGGCCTCCGTCCTTTTGTAATGGCCTACTCAGAGGCAGTTTCTAATCCAAAGCCGCCGTCAAATGTCTGGAATAACAGCTACTTTGGTCGTCTAACGACGATTTCGGGCAAGCGTCCTAAGAAGGATCTAGGCACGCTGGCGATCGTGAGTTTGAACGATGCAATCTCTTCTGAGCAAACTGTCATCGGACAGGATATTTCCAACCACGTTGCCACGCTGCGAAATCCCCGAATGGTCGTCGAATATTACCAAGCTCCAGAAGCTGCAAACGGAAAACCGTATTGTGGAGTCTTTTTGGCAGACCCCGAGGCTGACCGCGTATTTGCCCGAAGCGAGCCGGCTGCGCACCACCAGTGGAACCGTGAGACGATTGCCCACGATGTAGAGCTTCTAAAAGAGTTTTGGGGAAGCACAAACAACCCTGTCAGTGTCTTCTTCACGAGACTGCGAGAAATGCTTCAATCAGTCGGACTTGAGAATGCCCGTCCCACTCGAAGCCAACACTTTCGCTCAGCGGCGGAACTGTCTAGTTCCCTAGGCACGCTAATTTCTAATGCAGAAGGCGGTACCAGCAACCGCTATATCAAGCCAAAGCTGAAAACTGTTCAACGCAAGAAATCCTCCTCGCGCGCGACTGCAAACTCTGAAATCGATTCCATTCGAAAGGCAGAAGGCGGAAAGCACACAACGTTCAGCGTCGATGTACAAATTCCGTCTAATAAACTGCCCGCGGGATTGACGATTCAACCCGCAGTAAACTCCGATAAAGGTGACCTTTACGAACAGTTGTCGAAACTAGGCGTACCTGTTCCGAAGATTGAAAAGATTGCCTTTACGGCAGACGAAGAAAATACAGCATCAAATGCATTAGCTTCCGCTGATGCACCGATCCTGCTCGAATCGCCAGAGGCTTCGTTGCTGGTCGACGTTTGGCAACCAAACGACACCGCCGTCTCACTTCGATTTGAGTTCGAGTACAACCTAAAACCTAATTCGATTGTGATTGGAGAAAGCACAGATGAGTAACGCAGTCAGTTTTGGCTACAACCGTCCTTCCCAAGACTCCATCGAAATAATTGATTTCAAGGTCGTAATCGACGGAGAAGCATTCGACAGCAAAACGGAAGAGCTCCCGACTTGGGATTATGAATCCAAAGTGGAAGTCTTCGCAGAATTAGATTTCGACTTCGAGCGGTTTACCAAGGAAGCGGGGTTCATTTCTTTCGCTGCTGATGAAGACTTACCGGAATATTCAGGGCTAATCTCTTGGTCCTGCAACAAGACTAGGCAACGCGGTGCAAGCCCTCGCCAATCGCTTCATGATGGCAAAAATACGCTGCACTTTGAGCTGGACAGTTTGTTGCTCGGCGGAGAACTTCAGATTGCAATCAACGTCGACCTCGAGACTCCAGGCGTAGCCTACGAGGACTTAATTCCGCCAGAGCGTCCTGGGTCGCGCCTATGGGCCAGCTATCCACTTCGGATTCGGTTAGAGGGCGATGGGTCACAAATGTCCATCACTCCCCTGGATTTCAAAGAAACCGGAATTCGCCCGCAAATGGCAATGTGGAAAGTGCAGGTTTCTCCTGACGTTCTCCTGCCTGTTCAAGCAGGCCTGAGAATCCTCATCAACACAGCTCACCCCACTAGCCGCAGAATGCTTGAAAAGGGTTCTGGCAAAGAAAAACAGATGTGGGAGCGTTATCTCCAAACCGACATTGTTACGCAGCTTCTCCTGCGCGCTCCAAGCTTGGACGAAATCGAAAACTTAGAAAGTCATAGCCTGTTTTCTGGCTCGCTGGCAGAAAGCATTTTCAATCTCGCCCAGGCACTATTCCCGGAGAAGCCATACGCCGACATCGCCAACGATCCATCCACCCTTTTCGCGACTGTCCAAGCGTTTACTTTCAAGGAATCCAAATAAATGGCAATCACGTATTTCCCACGACTCACCAACTCGGTCGCCATTTCGTTAATCGGGGATTTCTCTCGATTTAACGACCCAAGTGAACTTACGCAATTTGCCGCCACGCGACATGAAATGCAGTATCACGATCCACTTGCGACCTTACTCGTCGAAGAGTCGGAGCTGTCAGAGGTACGAAAGAAAATTGTTGCGCTCGCAAACGAACTTGGTTTTCCAGAGCAATTGGGGCGTCAGGCGGTAAGAAGCTTCGACCAACCAGCGGCTGACATTCTCTACAACAGTATTGATCTAGTTCCCGCCGAAGCAGCGAACGGAGAGATCTGGAACTTTCTAACTCTAGCGCTGCTTCCTGACATAGCTGCTTGGCGCTACCCAAATGTCGATGCAAAGTATGATTTCGAGCGTTGGCTCGGCGGTGACCGAAATGTTTTCCGTAAACTCTGGTGGCGACAAGCCACGCTAGGAAAGACCCTTAACGAAAAGATTGGTGAGGACGAAGCCGTAGGCGTCATGGAGCGTCCGAGCTTGTCTGCCAATCCTATAAATGCGCGCGCAATCATTTCGGCTTTCGATGAGGTTTACAAGCATCACACGCAACTTGCTCGCTCCGAGGTCATGCGTCTGGCCGCTCTACACGTCCGGCGCCTAGTGCCATTGATAGACTTTGATTTTTACAAGGAAGACGAACTGCGAGAGTTACTAATTCCAGTGATCGAAAATTCCTGCGTTGAATACGAGAACGAAAAGCGGACAAAGGAATAATGAATCAGATTTCTATCGCTCCCTCTGCACGCCGATTGACTACCTCCCTGAGAGATATCGGATACAGCTTTGAATCTGCAGTTGCAGATATTGTCGATAACTCAATTGCTGCCGGCGCCACAAAGATAGCAATCGATATCGAATTCGACGGCAAAAATTCCTCAGTCATCATTAAAGACGACGGTGATGGAATGACTGCGCAAGCAATCGACGAAGCTATGCGATTTGGTAGCCGACGTAGCTATGCCGACCAAGAACTGGGCCGTTACGGCCTAGGCCTGAAGACAGCATCGCTCTCGCAATGCAAGCGTCTTTCAGTCATCAGTAAGTCGAGCAACGCTCCACTCCAAGCAAGGATTCTTGATCTGGATTTCATCCAGACAGTCGACGACTGGGTCACACTTGATCACAGTGAAGAGGAAGAAGTAATTGCTCTCGCCGCTGAGCACTTCGGTGAAAGCGGAACGTTCGTCATATGGAACAAACTAGACCGACTGCTGCCAGCCAAGTCTCCTGACAGTGGTTGGGCAAGGCGCCGTATCGAAAACCTTGCTCCAAAACTTTCTTCCTACTTGTCGATGGTTTTCCACCGATTCCTTTCCGGCGAAGCCTACGCAAAGGTGGAGATTCAAGTTAACGGAGAATCGCTGAATCCTTGGGATCCTTTTGCACGCTCCGAGCCTCACACTCAGGAGCTCGATTCAGACGAATTTGAAATCGAACACGGTGACATCACAGGCACCGTCACGGTCAGGCGATTCCTTCTACCCCAGCGAAGCGAATTTAGTTCTCGCGAAGCTTTCGATGCTGCCTCCGGTATCGACAAATGGAACAAGCAGCAAGGTCTATATATCTATCGAGCTGACCGCTTGGTCCAATGGGGCGGATGGTCCAAAATCCGCACGATTGATGAGCACACCAAGCTGGCTCGGGCATCTGTCGATTTCGGCACCACCCTTGACGACGCGTTCAACATCAATGTCGCCAAAATGCGGGTGAATCTTCCGGGCCAGTTACGCAAAATGCTTGCAAGGCCAGTCAATGAGCTTTGCATTGCAGCAGACGCTGCTTACCGTCGTGAGAACGCGCGGAAACTGGTAGACGAGGAAAAACTGCCTGAATTCAAACCTGACTTTGGTGGAAGTGAGTCCGGTGAATCTATCGGCCTAGCTCTCCGAACCGCGGCAGCTAGAACCGGTAACTTCAAGGCTTTGGAAGCAATCTCTGAGCTCCTCAAGGCTGAAATGCCGGAACTAGCGAAGCACCTCGGTTTCGATTAAAAGAGAACGTCAGCTGAGCCCGTTGCAGTGCGTGCGTATTCGCACCACCGCTGCAAGGGACACGAGCTACACCGCGGACCTTCACTTACGCACACGGTTCTACCTAATTCGAACAGAGCCAAATGAGCACTGCGAGAATTTTCATTTAGGCCAAGCAGTCTTGCGATGCTGATTCGCCCATCGGATTGTTTGTTACGTGACTCTGTATCGGTTCCCTGAAAACGCGATGTAACACGCAAAACACCCTTCGCGACGATAACCGGCTCTTCGCTCTTACCTTCCACACCGGCATCAGGCGAGGAGAGCTCAAGGATATTTCGTAGCGCAGGATTAGTCGCAGGAAATACGTCAGGATCGATGCTTGGCTTCCAAAACTCTGCAGGTTTTTCGTTAACTTGTTCTACGATTTGTGAGAACTTCTCACGACGTTTCTCAAAACGCTCGCCTTGGAACACACCCACGACCGTCCTAAATGAGCTTTCCGGGACGCCAGATTCCCGCGTTGGTCCTTCCAAACTTTGAATCAATGGCCACAACATTTGGACTTGACCGCGCGTTGCTCGTTCTAGGAAGATTTCACAGATCAGAACGTGCCAACGATTGCCTTCTCGAATCCACGGCCACATGAGGTTAGCTTCGGGCTGTTCATTGTACCACTTAGCAAGGGTTTCCGAGGTCGCGATTGAGTCATAGGGCTTACTCGTATTTCGCTCTAGAGAATCGAGTACAGACTTTCCGATATTTTCGCCCAATCGAACTGGGACGGCGTTACCAATTTGTTTGAAAGCAGCACTCGGCGGACCGCTGAAGCGGAAGTCATCTGGGAAGGTCTGCAGTCGCGCAGCTTCACGTACGGTTAGAGTCCGAGACTGGCGTGGGTGGATGAAACCATAGCCATCTTTAGCGATATGCGCAGTGATCGTCCTTGAAAGATCATTTTCGTCTAGCCGCTTGTACTTATCGTTAAAAATGTCTGATCGATAGCGCTGAAGATGAGCTGGAAGATCCGAGTACTTCGTATCTGAAGTCATCATTTCAAAAGCGAGCTTGTCATCCTCACGTACAGGTCGTGTGATGTGGTCGTAGAGCCTGCTAGCGTCCGCGTTCGAAACACCTCGGCGAATATACTTCTGGAACTCAGTCTTCGGACCTGAATATTCAATCCATCCATCAGCGCCTCCCTCAGGACGCCAACCACCTTCTACTTCAGGCATATCGCCAATTGCATTCCAGACAGTAACCTTTTTCGTTACTTCCTCTGGCCAATCGAATTTAACGCTGTCTCTAAGAGCTACAAGAATATAGCGCTGGCGGAATTGAGGAACCCCGTAACGCCATGTATCAATAACACGGCTTTCAACGCTGTAACCGGCTTGTTCCAGTTCCTCAATCATGCTTCGCATGATGAACATTTCATCGTCCAAAGCCATGTCTGGAACATTTTCCATGACAACGGCTTTCGGACGAGCAAGGAGGGCTACTTCCAAATACGCACGCCAAAGGTTTCGACGCTGATCGTCAGGATCACGCATACCTTTCTCAACAAGATAGCGAATGCCATTACGCCCAGCTTTAGAAAAAGGCTGACATGGCGGTCCGCCCGCTAAGACATCGATGTCAGTTTCTTTCATCAAAGAGGCAACTCGTTCAACGCTTTCAGGAGTTGATAGATCCCAAGTTGCTGAAATTCCAGGGAATCTAGCAGCGTGAGTCTCGACTGCGTAGTCGTAGTGATCGACTCCGAGCACAACTTCAATGCCCGCGTTAGTTAGCCCTTGGCTCAAGCCTCCGGCGCCAGCAAAAAGATCGACGCCGAGGACTGCTCCCTCTGCTTTCCTCCTCTTGGCGTATTCCAAAAGCTGATCGACTGTCTCGCAGTGATCCGGATGCTTCGGAAGCTTCACATAGGGGCCGCGGATTTGTTTGACGGCGTACTCGTCGACAGTTTTCACATGAATAATTTAGCTAGTCAAAGGCCTCTCCCACCAATCTAGATTCAATATCTACACCCATATCCAGACAACAGAGCGAAGACCTGGCGCTTTGTCGCGCCAGCGCTTGTGCGACACCCCCATCAGTAGCCCGCAATCTTTTGCAAACCACAGATTAATACCCCATTAATACTTCAACATCCGACGCTTCCAATTCCACTGATGGATTCCACCCGATAGATGAATAAATTTATCTGAGTGACGGTTGTGTCACTCCAATCGTATTCTGGGAATTACTTAACGTAATCTTATGGTTGGCGGTTTTGAATAACTTAGCGGTTTCCGTGGTTTGAGATATGCCACCTAAATGAAAATCTCTCTCACCGTCGAGGAAAAATGAATCACTCATCTAAGCGTGCTTACACGCCTTTTCGTGAAATTGCGTTCCGTCCTTCACGTATCGCACCGAAACATCTCAGGGTCCACTGCACCGGTTTCAAGCGCCGTCGTCCGCACGAACCTTATGGCTCGGCAACACCTCGTTTCTAATTAAAAACTTATAATCTTCGTTGGATGGTGGGCTAGCTTGAGATCACCATCTCTTAGTTGTATTAGGTCGCCTCATCCAAGATTCCGCGGACTATTTCCGCGATGTGCTTGGCATCGCTTCCTGTTCCCTGCTCAATCTGAGTGCGGCAGGAAAAGCCATCAGCGATGACAACCTTGCCTTCCGTGGCTGCCTTCCTCACCTTCGGGAACAGTTCGCGCTCCCCAGCGCCATGGACACTTCAGCGCGGCCTTTCTCAAAGCCCCAGTTTCCGGCCAGGCCGCAGCAGCTGGTAGCGATCTGTTCCTCGTTGATCCCCAATGCCCGCAGCACGGCAGCGGAATGTTGCGGGTCGCCTAAGGACTTTTCATGGCAATGCACCTATGTCAGCGCGGAGACATCGCCCGGCGCGATGACGCAGGCGGCGACGAATTGCTCAAGGCGCTTGGCAATAAGCTCGCTAAACGAGTGAGTGTTGCGCGCCCGGTGCTTAATCACTGCGCCGTATCTAGGGTCGTCGCAAAGCTCAGCGGCTTCATGTTGCAGCATCACGGTGCATGAGGGCTCCACGCCAATCATAGGAAGCCCGCGGTCCAGGTAGGGCTTCATCACCTTTGCCGTTTGCCGCAGCACGCGATTTACCATGTCGAGCTGCCCAGTCGAGTGCCAGGTCAGGGTGCAGCATACGAACTGTTGCGGTATGACCACCGTATAGCCGATTGCTTCGAGAACCTCCACCGCGGCCATCGCTGGTGAAGTACCCAGTGAGGAGTTGAAGGAATCCGGCCACAGCACGACCGTCTGCTCGTTGTCGGCCAGCGGCGGTACCGTCGCCTTGTCATTGTTGTTCGCGGTGCCGTTGTGCGCGACGTCGTCAAGCGCAGCGACGGTGGCGTGCTGCTTGTGCCACTTGCGCAGAGACGCGTGGGTGAAGCGGATGAGCAGGCGGTTCGGGTCGAAGCCGCCCACCTTCGCGATGAGCTCGTCGAGGCCCTTGGTGGACATCGCCTTGTCGATGAGCGCGGGCAGAAACAGAATCTTGTGTGCGATATAGCCCAGCAGCGGCAGCCAGCCCATCACCTAGTGGGCGCCTGGGCACAGCTTGCTTTTGTAATTGTTGTGTAGGAACTCCGCCTTGTACGCCGCCATGTCTACGTTCACCGAGCATTCGGAAACGCACGTCTTGCGGGACAGGCACAGGTCGAGGGCTTCCTCAACCTCTTTGGACTCAAAGCCGCCCTGGATGGACTCGCCGCGGAACATCTCACTGAACATGCGCGCACGTCCACGTGTCGAGTGCATCTCATCGCCGGTCATCTGGAAGGACGGACACATCGAGCCCGTCTCACTGCGGCACGCGGATACACCTACGCACCTATTGATGGCGTTGACCAGCGAGCCCTTGTCCTTACCCAACTTGTACACCGGCGTGAGCCCAAAGCGCCGCTGCCCCGACGCCATGCGCAGCCCCTCAGTCACTGCCTCCGGCTTTACTAGAACGCCCGGGTTGAAGAAGATCTCCGGATCGAAAATCTCCTTGAACTCTTCGAATAGCTCTCGCATCTCCTGCGAGTACATGCGGTCCAGTAACGCCGAGCGTGAGCGGCCATCGCCGTGCTCGCCCAAGAGCGAACCACCATGGGCCGAGACCAACTCCGCTGCCTCATTCATGAAGGATTCGAACTACGCGATGCCCTCCTCCGTGCCGAAGTCGAAGGAGATGCGCACGTGCACGTAGCCCTCGCCGAAGTGACCAAATGGAATACCGCGCAGCTCATGTTTTGCCATCAATGCGTACAAATCCCGCAGGTAGTCCGCCAAGTTTTCCGGTGGAACTGCCGAATCCTCCCAGTTGGGCCAGGCCTCCCCGCCATCGGTCAGGCGCGTCACGATTCCCGCCGCGGCCTGACGGATACGCCACGGCTCCCGCATTTCTTATTCCTTCGAGCTCGAGGACGGTCCCAAAACTCGGATATTTCTCGCCTCAGAGAAGTCCACGGACGAGCGCGTAGGACATCTCAAGTTGAAGCGAGATCATGGGTGCTTGATACTGTGCCCGCAGCTTTGAGTTGGTCGTGAACTGCACGGAAGATGTGCACGAAGCTGAGGAATCGTCTGTCCACTGTAGGGAGGTCCCCGAACAAGTACCGGGGAAAATATTACCGCGCTTACCTCATCTGGCTGACCTTCCCACCAATGCTACTTCTACTCCTTGGAAAGCCAACCGGACTCATTATCGCTTACGGAGTCCTAGGTACTCTGTTTATGCCGTTCTTAGGCCTTACCCTTTTGGTCCTGCTGAATACCAAACACACCCCAAAGCAATGGAGAAACGGTTGGATCGTCAACACCTTGATGGCGATAATCTCCGTCGCCTTCGTTTACCTTTGCGTTTCCCAATTGGGTGAAATTCTCTAGCCGAGAATACGTGCCTACTTCTCCTGCGGAACTCGCTTCGGCTTGTTCCCCACCCCGGCGTGCGGGTCGCGGCTGAATGCCCAGGCAATGATGCCGATGAAGGCGATGGCACCGCAGACGGTGAAGGCGAGGGGGAAGCCGGAGGCGTCGGCAAGCAGGCCAATGAGCATGGGGCCCAAGATTTGGCCGAAGTCTCCGGCCATCTGGAAGGTGGATAGCACCTTGCCGCCGGAGCGGTCATTGCCCACGATGTCGCCCACCGCGGCCTGCTGGGAGGGGTTGATAAGCCCGGAAGAAGCGCCGGCGAAGGCAGAGACGAGCAGGAGGAACCACACGCTGGTGGCCATGCCCATGAGCACCATGAAGATGGCGGAGCCGACGAGGCCGATGAGGATAAGTGGTTTGCGGCCGTGGATATCGGACCACTTGCCGGAGAACTGCAACACGATGGCGTTGCCGGCTGCAAAGACTGCGAGCGCCAGGCCGGAGGCGGCCGCGCCATTGTGGAAGATGGAGGCGGCAAAAAGCGGCAGGACGGATACGCGCACTCCCATGTTGATCCAGCTATGGGCAAAGTTGGAGGTCAGCACCGCGCGGTAGGCGGTATCGCCCCAGGCCTCCTGCAGGCGCATGGGCGGCAGCTTATCCTGGCTGGCCTGCTTGTGGTTGACGCGAGGCATTTGCCACCAGACGACGAACGCGGCCAGTGCCACGCCCACGCCGTAGATGAAAAATGGCCATCGGAAACCCAGGAAGGACAGGCTGGCACCAAGAACCGGGCCGGCGACGTTACCGAGCAGGAAGGCCGTGGCGTAGGTGGCAGAGCACTTGCCGCGAATCGTCGGCGGAGACATGCGCACGATAAGCCCCATGGCGGAGACGGTGAACATGGTCGAGCCAATCCCGGCCAGGGCGCGCAGGGCCACGATGTGCCAGTAGCTTTGTGCAATGGAGACTAGACCCGTGGTCACCGCGACGGTCATGAGCCCGATAAGATAGACGCGGCGCGAGCCGACGCGATCCACAAGCGATCCGGACATGGGCGCGAAGATAAGGCGCGAGGCGGCGAAGATGGAGACCACTAGGCCCGCGGCAGCCATGGAGACATCGAAGCTCACCACGAACTGCGGAAGCAGCGGGGCGATAAGGCCATAGCCCAAAGCGATAATAAAGGCGGCCGTGACCATGACCCAGATTTCGCGCGGAATCTTGGGCGCTTCCTCGTGTTCTACTTCCCCACTGCGTGTATTCATCATATCGGCTGCAACTCTAATCCTTGGCGTCAGGGAAAGCCATTTGCGACTTATGTTCGAACATATGTTTGTTTTTGGTGGGGTTGTGTCCGCGTTGGGTTCTAGTGTGATGGCCATGCACAACGTACAAAAGAAGTTTCCCCAGCCCACCGCGATGAACCTGCCTCAGTCCGCTTCCGAGATTGCGGCGGACTTGCTCTACCACGAATATGACACCATCAATTCCATCGCCGCCATCATGCACCACCCGCGCTCCCTGGCGCGCCCTACTCCCACCTGGCGCCCACCGATAAAGCAACTGCCGACGCCCGCCGGTGGACCGGGCGGAGAGTATTGCATGAGCATCACCCGCCACCGCGTGGGCGCGCGCGTGAAGGCTCGCGTGCGCGGCTTTGGGCAAGACCGCATTCCTGCCTATCTGATCACCATCCGCATTACCGAGAACTTTGGTCAGCCGGTAGATCCCGCCGTGGCAGAAGGCTGGGTGCGCACGCTCGTGCCGGCAGAGATGGTTGGCGCAGTCCACGAGGTCTCCCGTGGCCCGAATGCCACTTATGTGTGGCTCGTGGATAGCTCCTATCAGCCGGTCCACTCCCCTGAGTCACTCTTCGCCGGCTTCAGCCAAGCCGCCTAGGCGGTCGCGCTCTGTTTCGTTGACTGCGCAGATGCGTCTGGCCCTGCATGCGGGTCAGGTGCGTGGAGCACCTTCCTCATCACCTCGTGGTTGAAGGTCACCGTGTAGTGCCGGGCGATTGCATTAGGCATAAAGCGCACGACCAAGCAGGCGATGAGGACGGTAAAGACCTTATCCAGAATGTCCGAGGTAAGGCCCTGCAAGATGATGGCTAGGCGCTCGTCTTGGAAAATCATCTCGTAGAACTTGGTGAGGTTTTGTGGCCCCTTGCGCGGTCGTCCGCTGAAGGAAAAGATGAGCACGTACACGCTCATCACGCCGGAGCAGATGCCCATTCCAAGGCCGGAGAAAATGATCCATGACAGCCTGTTGAATACCCCGCGGCGAGCCAGTAGGCCCACGGCGGCGCCGATAAAGATGCCTACGGGCGCAAAGGCGAGATCATGGGCAAAGTACACTCCGCCCAATACGGTGGTGGTAAGCCCCGCGGCCATGCCGAGCACGGGACCGGCGATGATGGCGACGATGGCGGTGCCGACAGCATCGAAGAACATCGGCACCTGCGTGCGCACCGTCAACGAGCCCAACAGCAGGTTGATGGAGGCGCCGAAGATCGGATACAGGAGGATGCAGTTAGGCACCAGCCCATGCTGCGAGGTATATAGCAGCACCGCGGCCGCTAGGAGGAGGACCCAGACGCTGGCGGTCAGGTAGGACTCGAAAGTCATATTTACCGTGGAGTACACCCCAAAGACGGTACAAAGCCACGCGGCGAGCGAGAATGCCACGGCTACTACAACAAGGACGTAGCGCCACGTGGTGTCGCGGGTCATCGCCATGGTCTCCTCCTCAGAAGGCTAGGTTTAGGGCGAATTCCCAGCTGCAGGCTGGGATTGTCCTAAAGCCTAATTGGCGGCGCGCGAAAGTAGCAACACAAAAGGGCCTCTAAAATGGGGAAGGCCGGGACTACTTTTCGTCAGCTTCGCGGGCGTCGGATTCGTCGTCCAGGTCGACATCGTCGCCGTCCAGGTAGTCCTCGTCTTCGTCCTCGTCGTCTTCGCCGAAGATATCGTAGACGTCAGGTTCTTCGTAGTCTTCGTCATCGAAGGAGACGAGCTGTGCTTCCCAGTCCAGTGCCTGCTCGGAAACGAGGCCTAGGACATCGAAGAGGCGATCGAAGTCGGTGTAGGTGCCAAGCTCGAGGGCCTCGGCCGGAACCTCCACAATGGGAACGTCATCAAACTCGGCGTTATCAAAGAGGGCGAGGCGGTCAGACTCATCGAGGTCCTCATCCTCTTCGTCCACTTCCCAGGCGAGGGCGACTGCCTCATCCTCCATGTCATCGAGATCGTCTTCGTCGAAGTCGAAGGCAAGGAAGCGCACGATGGCGGACGGGACGCCGTCGATGGTTTCCACGAGCACGCGCAGCTCCGAGTCGTTGGCCACTTCAGCCACGACGAGGTGCGGATTGAGCTCATCTTGGGCAAATTCTAGTTCTGCGATGCGCTCATCGGTGCCCTCCAGCAGGTCCCGGAGGACGGTGACGACCTGGTCGGTAGCGATGTGGCGGGACACCGCCTCCACGGCATCGTCTACCGAGAAGGCAACGGAGACGAGGACTGCCTCGAATTCCTCATCGTCTTCATCGACATCCGCCGCGGCAATGTAGACATTCGCGGCGGGAAGAAGCGGATCGATTTCAATAAATTGGATTTCCAGATCAGAGGTGATCGGAACAAACATGACGTCATCATTGACGCGGGACTCGATGCCCTCGGCATCCAATGCAGAAGCAATATCTTCGAAAAAGCTCATGGTGGTTTAAAATCCATCCTTCGGAAGCAGAGGTTCCCACGGTAGGCAAGCCGCCGCCCGCGGTCACTGTGGAGTCTACCGTTATTCCCACCCGGATGGTTGGAAGCCCAAAGATCTCACCAGCTCCGGGCGCCCGCTTCCCCACTCCAACATGTGGTATCCCTCCCAGGCTTGCCGCTTGAGCTCGTGCGGCGCGTGCTCAATATAGGCCTCGGCATCGAAGATCATGGTGGCGCGCTGAGTGGCCCCGTAGCGCGGCCAACTCATCTCAGGGCGGCCGCCATGAATGAAGGCGGACCAGTGTTGCTGCATGGTGGCGGTAAGTTCTTCCATCTCCGCACGCGAGCCCCAATTGGTAAGGAAAGATGCGCGCGAGGAGTAAGGGTCACCGAATACATTGCCCAGCTCCATCGAATGCATGGCGCCGAGGCCCAGCCACTTGAGCACGGCAGAGGCGAAGTCGAAGCGATACATCCACGTTGGTGCCACCTGCGCATGGGCGGTAGCGATGCGGGTGGAAGGTGCCCAAAAGAGGGCGTCGGCAAGCAGGTGCGCAAAGTCCTCCCGGGCCACCGCGCCGTCATAGGCGGCGACGACTTCGGGGGCGTGCTGGGGATCGAAGGAAGCCAGGAGGCGCAAGGCGGCGCGCTCGCGGGAGCTTTGGCGCTGGAAGAGGAATTTACCAAAGCTAGCCTCGTCCGAGTTCGTGCCGATGAGCAGCGGAACCTGGTGCTGGTGCCCATTTTCAAAGGCAGCTATGGGGTGTTCCGGAATGAGCTCATCATCCACCGTGGGTGCGTAGCAGGAATTGAGGTGAATGAGCTCGCCGGCCCGCCACATCATGGATTGGCCCGAACGCACCAGATCGGCAAAGTTTTCCTGGCGCAGGTCCTCCACCGAGGTACGCCGGGGCAAGGCCATGCGGTGGACCAGCTCGCGCGCCCACAAGGTGGACTGGGCGCGGGAATGGATCATGGCAATCGGCGGGGACTGGGCAATGGCGCGGTGGAAGAGGCCCTCCGCGGCCGGGCTCGTCATGAGGGTGAGCACCGCCGCGCCGCCGGCCGATTCGCCCATGAGGGTGACGGAATCAGGATCACCGCCAAAGGCCGCGATATTGTCGCGCACCCACTGCAGCGCCAGGATCTGATCGGCCACCGCCGGGTTAGCGCTGCAGTCCCCGCCCAGGCTGCGCAGATCCAAGTAGCCCAGGGAATTGAGGCGGAAGTTAATGGATACGTAGACCACGTCCATGCGGGTGGCCAGCTCAAAACCGCGGAGCATGAGCATGTGGGACGAGCCCATAATGAAGCTGCCGCCGTGCAGGTAGACCACCACGGGAAGCTTCTCTTCAGTGCGCGGGCGCACGATGTCGAGGTGCAGGCAGTCCTCGGAGCCGATAATGCGATCGGTCCAGGAATACGTGGGCTGCGGGGCCGGTGGGCCGAACTGGCTGCAATCGCGCACACCCTCCCAGGCCGGTGCGGGCTGCGGCGCGCGGAAGCGGTTGTCCCCGGCGGTGGTATCACCAAACGGGATACCGCGCCAGGTAAGCACCGGCCCGGCGCTAATGGGGCGATCGGTGCGCAGGTCTTCCTCTATAACGCCGCGCACCCACCCGGAGGTAGTGCGCACGGTGAGCTCATCTGCCAGGGCGTTTTGGGCCTCTTCGTGCGCGCGGCGGGCGCGTTCGTGCGCTTGTTTCGCTTTAAGGCGCGCCGCCGCGGAAGACTCCTCCAGAGGGAAACCCTCGGAGTCGCGGTTGTTCTCGTGCGGCGTAACCATACCCACTAGCTTAGGTCGCTTGCACGCCCTCGGCGATCTCATTACGGCGCGGCGGCGCATTAATAGAGCCTTTACTATGCTGGGCGCAGATAAGTTTTAGCGAAAGAGAAGGACACATGGGCTTATTTACTAAAGACAAAAAGGACAACTCCACCGAGGTCGACACCGTCGATACCTATGACATCGATCCGGAAGATACCAACCGCTTTACCTCTGCCCTGCTCAATTCCCTGGACCGCGCAGTGGCCGTGCAGTCCGGTGTCATCATCAAGTACGTCGAGAACCTGAAGAAGCGCAATAAGGACGCGAGCCCGCAGCAGCTGCAGGAGCTCATTGACAAACACTTCCTCAATATCACCTCCGGCACGGGTGCGGCCGCGGGCGCTTCCGCTGCCATCCCAGGTGTTGGCTTGGTAACCGGCGCAGCTACCATCGCCGGCGAATCCGTGGTCTTTTTGGAGGCGACCGCGTGGTACATCTTGGCTTCGGCCTACCTGCATGGCGATGACATCAAGTCCCCCGAGCGCCGCCGCGCCCTTGTACTTTTGGTGCTGACCGGTTCGAAGGGCTCCGCTTTGGTGGATACCTTTGTGGGTGATCTCAATAGCGTGGCGGGCATGCGCTCGGCCGCTAGCCTGTCCCGTTTCTCCGGCCCGACGCTGTCTGGAATCAACGGCCGCCTGACCAAGCTTTTTACCAAGCAGATCACCAAGCGCCTGGAGTGGGCGTGGATCAGCAAGCTCATGCCCATGGGCATCGGCGCCGTGCTCGGCACTACCGCCAACCGCAAGCTGGCCAAGCAGGTCATCGAGCACGCCAGCGAGCAGCTTTCTCCCCTCACCCAAGCCTAGGGGTAGCCGGGAACCGATAAGTGGGGCAATTGATACCCCTAACATAGTGAGTTTAGGGGTATGACCCGTATCATGTAGGCAGACTCTTTGGCGAGTGACGCATGCGCTCGTGCAAAGGCCGCACTAAAGTCGAATAAACGACCATTTTAAAGCAGAGAAATGAGGCGAATACCTGCCGTGAGCACATCGAATATCTTCGGCCCCAATGCGTGGCTGATAGACGAGCAGTTCCAGCAGTACTCCAAGGACCCTAGCTCCGTAGATAAGGAGTGGCGCAACTACTTCGAAGCAAACGGCGCGCCCAAGTCTGAGGCACCTGCCAAGGAAGCCCCGAAGAAGCCGTCTAAGCCTGCCGCGAAGAAAACTGAGGGTACGACTACCGCCCGCAAGCAGGAGGCCCGCGAGACCAACGTGGATAAGTCCGTGGCCAAGGCGCAGGAAAAGTCCGCTAAGGCCAAGCAGTCCGTGAAGAAGTCCGAGTCCCCGCTCGACCGCATCGAAGACTACAAGGGCGGCGAGGAGCACCAGCTCAAGGGCATGTTCAAGGCCATTGCGAAGAACATGGAGGAATCCCTGGAGATTCCTACCGCTACCACCGTGCGCGATATGCCGGTCAAGCTCATGTGGGAAAACCGCTCCATGATCAATGACCACCTCAAGCGCACTCGCGGTGGCAAGATCTCCTTTACCCACATCATCGGCTACGCCATGGTTAAGGCCGTACAGCTGCACCCTGACATGAACGTGCGCTACGAGGAAAAGGATGGCAAGCCTTATGTCATCCAGCCGGAGCACATTAACCTGGGTCTGGCCATTGACCTGCCGCAGAAGGATGGCTCCCGCGCGTTGGTCGTCGCCGCCATCAAGGAGTGCGAGACCAAGTCCTTCTCCGAGTTTGTTGAGGCCTACGAGGACATCGTTACCCGTTCTCGCAAGAACAAGCTCACCATGGATGACTTCTCTGGTGTGACCATTAACCTCACCAACCCAGGCGGCATCGGCACCCGCCACTCCATCGCCCGCCTGACTAAGGGCGCCGGCTCCATCATCGGCGTGGGCTCTATGGATTACCCGGCCGAGTTCGCTGGCGCTTCCGCGGACCGCTTGGCAGACCTGGGCGTCGGCCGCCTGGTTACCCTGACCTCCACCTATGACCACCGCGTCATCCAGGGTGCAGAGTCCGGCGAGTTCTTGCGCACCATTGGCCAGCTGCTTGTCGACGGCGCCTTTTGGGACGACCTCTTCTCCTCCATGGGCGTGCCTTATGAGCCGTTCCGTTGGGCACAGGACGTGCCGAACTCCGGCGTGGACAAGAACACCCGCGTCATGCAGCTCATCGAGTCTTACCGCTCCCGCGGCCACCTGCTGGCCGATACCAACCCGCTGGGCTGGGTACAGCCGGGCCTGCCTAACCCGGACCACCGCGACCTCGACATCGCGACCCACGGCCTGACCATTTGGGATCTGGACCGCACCTTCAACGTCGGTGGCTTTGGTGGCAAGGAGCAGATGACCCTGCGCGAGGTGCTGTCCCGCCTGCGCGCCGCCTACACCCTGAAGGTCGGCTCCGAATACACCCACATCCTGGACCGCGATGAGCGCGGCTGGCTGCAGGACCGCCTGGAGGCAGGCATGCCGAAGCCGACCAACGCGGAGCAGAAGTACATCCTCCAAAAGGTCAATGCCGCAGAAGCATTCGAGAACTTCCTGCAGACCAAGTACGTGGGCCAGAAGCGCTTCTCCCTCGAGGGCGCCGAGACCCTCATCCCGCTGCTGGATTCCATCATCGATACCGCCGCCGGCCAGGATCTGGACGAGGTCGTCATCGGCATGCCGCACCGCGGCCGCCTCAACGTCCTGTTCAATATCGTGGGCAAGCCACTGGCCGATATCTTCGGCGAGTTCGACGGCAACTACAAGGGCGGCCAGCTCGGCGGCTCCGGTGACGTGAAGTACCACCTGGGCTCCGAGGGCCACCACCTGCAGATGTTTGGCGATGGCGAAATCAAGGTCACCCTTGCCGCCAACCCATCCCACCTCGAGGCCGTCGATCCGGTCATGGAGGGCATCGCCCGCGCTAAGCAGGACATCTTGGACAAGGGCCCAGAGGGCCACACCGTTGTTCCAGTCATGCTCCACGGCGATGCTTCCTTCACCGGCCTGGGCATTGTCCAAGAGACCATCAACCTGTCTCAGCTGCGCGGTTACACTAACGGCGGCACCGTCCACATCGTGGTTAACAACCAGGTGGGCTTCACCACCACTCCGGACTCCGGCCGCTCCACCCACTACGCCACCGACCTGGCCAAGGGCTTCGACTGCCCGGTCTTCCACGTCAACGGCGATGACCCAGAGGCAGTTGTCTGGGTTGGTCAGATGGCAGCCGAGTACCGCCGCCAGTTTGGCAAGGACGTCTTCATTGACCTCATGGTCTACCGCTTGCGCGGTCACAACGAGGCCGATGATCCGTCCATGACCCAGCCGGAGCTCTACTCCGTCATCGACGAGCACAAGGCAGTGCGCGAACACTACACCAACGACCTCATCGGCCGTGGTGACCTTTCCGCCGAGGACGCCGAGGCAGCCGCTCGAGACTTCCACGACCAGATGGAATCCGTCTTTGCTGAGCATAAGGAAGCCGGCAAGGCTCGCCCGAAGGAGCAGACCGGTATCACCTCCTCCCAGGAGCTCACCCGCGGCCTGGACACCTCGATTACCGCCGAGGAACTCGCCGAGCTGGGTGCCGCCTATGGCAACCCACCAGAGGACTTCGAGTACCACAAGCGCGTGGGTAAGGTAGCCAAGGAGCGCGAGAAGTCCTCCCGTGAGGGCGGCATCGACTGGGGCTGGGGCGAGCTCATCGCCTTCGGTTCCCTGGCCGGCGAGGGCAAGGTTGTCCGCCTGGCTGGTGAGGATTCCCGCCGCGGTACCTTCACCCAGCGCCACGCCGTCACCTTCGATCCACGCAACGGCAACGAGTACAACCCGTTGCACGCCGTCGCTACCTCCAAGGGCAACGGCGGCAAGTTCATGGTTTACAACTCCGCTCTGACCGAGTTCGCCGGCATGGGCTTCGAGTACGGCTACACCGTGGGCAACCCAGACGCCCTCGTGGCCTGGGAGGCACAGTTCGGTGACTTCGCCAACGGCGCCCAGACCATCATCGACGAGTACATCTCCTCCGGTGAGGCGAAGTGGGGCCAGCTGTCCAGCCTGGTACTCCTCCTGCCACACGGCTACGAGGGCCAAGGCCCGGACCACTCCTCTGCCCGCATCGAGCGCTACCTGCAGCTGTGCGCTGAGGGATCCATGACCGTGGCTCAGCCTTCCACCCCGGCTAACCACTTCCACCTGCTGCGCCGCCAGGCACTCGGTGAGATGAAGCGCCCGCTGGTCGTCTTCACCCCGAAGTCCATGCTGCGCAACAAGGCAGCTACCTCCGCCGTGGAAGACTTCACCGAAGTCAAGCGCTTCCAGTCCGTTATCAATGACCCGAACTACGTCGACATCGACGGCAATAAGGTCGGCGATACCGACAAGGTCAAGACCATCATGCTGGTCTCCGGCAAGCTGTACTGGGATCTGGAAAAGAAGCGCGAGGCCGATGGCCGCGATGACATCGCCATCGTCCGCGTGGAAATGCTCCACCCGATTCCGTTCAACCGCCTGCGCGAGGCATTCGAGGCTTACCCGAACGCCACCCAGGTCCGCTTCGTTCAGGACGAGCCGGCCAACCAGGGCCCATGGCCGTTCTACAACGAGCACCTGCGCACCCTGATTCCGGATATGCCGGAGCTGGTTCGCGTTTCCCGCCGCGCACAGTCCTCGACTGCCACCGGTAACGCCAAGGTGCACCAGATTGAGCAGAAGAACCTGCTGGAAGAGGCCTTCGACATCTAGTCGCCTCTACCCCGTTTAAACCCCAGTGAGGACCTCCTCACTGGGGTTTATTCACGCCGACGCCAGCACTTATAGAGCTTCTGCTCTTGCTTCTGCCAGAGCACTCCTTCGGCGTTCTTGCTCTCTCATGTCCGTTCTCATCTCCGATTCCTTCGCGCTCACCAGCGGAACACTATTGTCTTGGCGGTAGCTTTCCCATGAGCGCCAAGGGAGCGGGTTAAGAATTAGCGCCTTACTCGATATGTCCAATCGTGACACGTATGCATGTCGTTCAAACCAGGCTGCCATGCAAAGGCATTCGCGTCGGTATTCACAAGCCCAGAATTGCCCCACATCGAGTCACAAGTGAGTTTGAGGGGTCAACTCCTGTGGAGGTGCTGGTCTGCCGGTCTACCCACCGTCAGCAGCTCCGAGTTGCCAACGATCAAATATTAAGAACCAGTGAGATTCGACCCGCCGGAAGAATCGGAGTCGCCCTCTTCATGGGCGATGTCGCCGCCGGAGGAATTCATCCAGGAGCGTACGACCTTCTCCGCGCTGGTGTCGTCGTTTTCTATCTCTTCGGCCATGTCAGAGAGGTCTTTTTGGGTTATGAACTTAGTCAGCGAGGCCACGGCTTGGCGCTCTTCACGGTCGAAGAGATCATCTTGATAAAGCACCACGAAATTCTCTGGCAATTCGGGCTCGGCGTCCTCGCAGCCGCTGGCACCGGAAGGCTCAACCGTGGAGGTATCCGTGGGCAAGCTCGACATGAGCGCAATGTGGGTACGGGCCAAGTAATCCTCGCCGCCGGGCTCAGAGGCTTTCTGTGCCTTCTTGTAGTCCTTCGAAATAGCCCGCGCCTCACCGGGGTTAAGGATATTGAGGAACTCGCCGGTGCAGCCCACATAGAAATTGCCGCCCGGGTTCATGGAACGCCCACCCTTGATGTCATGGAAGATATCTTCGTTCACAATAGACACCTCGCGGCCCTGCCTCATTAGCTCCTGTCGGTAGATCTCCGCAAGGACCAGCTGGTCTGTTTCATTGGCATCGACCACAATGCCAATCGGCTCGCTCTGCGGACTTTTAGCAAAGGGGTTGGTACCGGACTGGGAGGAACAGCCGGAAAGCAGCGTTGCGGACAGCACCACACCGGCAATGACACGAGCGGGGCGGGCAAAGCTGCGCATGGCGATACTCTTCTCCTTTTGGTTAGCGGCGCGTGAGCGTCTAGCTGATTCTACACCGAGGGTGTGTTTACCTCCTGTTGCGGCGTGACTAAGATGGCAAGGGTTATGTCTAGCGTTATTACTGAATCCGCCGTACGCGAGGCACTCTCCCGCGTCGAAGACCCCGAAATTGGCCGCCCCATCACCGAGCTCAACATGGTGAAGTCCGTTACCGTCACCGGTAATGACGTGGCCGTAGAAATTTACCTCACCATCGCCGGCTGCCCCATGAAGTCCACCATTGAGTCCAATACCCGCGCTGCGGTAGAGGATATTGAGGGCGTTGGAAACGTCACGGTGACGATGGAAGCCATGAGCGATGAGCAGCGTCGCGAGCTCAAGAAGAAGCTACGCGGCGGCCAGGCCGAGCCCGAAATTCCGTTTGCAAAGCCGGATTCCACTACTCGCGTTTTCGCGGTGGCCTCCGGTAAAGGTGGTGTGGGCAAATCCTCCATGACCGTAAACCTGGCCGCAGCGCTGGTACAGAAGGGCCTCAAGGTTGGCATTGTGGACGCCGATATTTACGGCCACTCCGTTCCTAACCTCTTGGGCTGCACCGACGGACCTACCGTGCTCGATGATGAGATGCTACTGCCGCCGATTTCTCACGGAATTAAGCACATTTCCATCGGGCAGTTTGTGGAGGGCAATGCCCCGGTGGTCTGGCGCGGGCCTATGCTCCACCGCGCGCTACAGCAATTCCTGGCTGACGTTTTTTGGGGCGACCTCGACGTCCTGCTCTTGGATCTGCCTCCGGGCACTGGCGACGTCGCCCTGTCCGTAGCCCAGCTCATTCCCAATGCAGAGCTACTCATTGTCACTACCCCGCAGGCCGCGGCCGCCGAGGTGGCAGAGCGCGCCGGTTCCATCTCCCAGCAGACCCGCCAGCGCGTGGCCGGCGTAATTGAAAACATGGGCGCCATGGTGATGCCGGATGGCTCCACCATGGATGTCTTTGGCTCCGGCGGCGGACAGATTGTGGCTGATCGCCTAGGCGTCATCTTGGGCCATGAGGTGCCGCTGCTGGCTTCCGTGCCGCTGGATCCCACCTTGCGCAGCGGTGGCGATGCCGGCACGCCGATTGTCCTCGATTCCCCCGAGTCCCCCGCCGCCCAGCAGATCCAGGCGGTGGCCGATAAGCTGGCCATCCGCTCCGATTCCCTGGTGGGTAAAAACCTCAACTTGGGCGTGAACTAACGCCCTAGGTTACATCGCCCCACATGTCGCCGCCGGTGGATTCTTCCCCACCGCGTGGCGGCTTTTTCTCGGGCGCGGGCTGCTCCGTCGGCTTGGGGGCTTCGGTGCGTTGCTGCGGCCGGGGCTCTGGCTGCGGCTGCTCAGCGTAGATCTGGGAGTAGTCGAAGCTCGGGCGCTGCTGCTGCGGTTGGGACTGCGGCTGCTCCTCCGGCTCCTGTGGAGCGGTAGCGGTCTTGACGTTTTCTGCCATTTTCTTGGGGTTGAAATCGTCCCAGGCGGAATCGTCGCCGTCGAAAAGCGCCTTGGTAATTGCCCCCTTCGGGCCGAGGCGCGTCCATTGGGCAGCTTGGGTGAGCGGGCCGCGGATATCATCGAATTCCGAGGTAATCGAGCTCATCTCGCCGTTGAGCTCCGCCTTGGCGTTATTGATGGCCTTGCGGGCCGCGTAAATGGCCGCGCGCACATCCTTAATCACCTCGGGCATGCGCTCCGGGCCAATGACGATGATGCCCAAAAGCACGATGACGAAAATCTCGGGCCAACCAATGGAAGAAAACACGGTTAAATACTAGTCCCTCACTCTTAGCCGCGCTGATTGTGCTTGATTGCGCGAACCACCATTTCCACCTTGTCCAAGAAATCCTGCTGCGGCCGGTGCGCAGGCGTTGTCGCATCTGGCCCGGGCGTCACCCCTTCGGCGGCAATGCCCGCGAGCTTTGCCAGCAGGGATTGCGGCGCCTTGACTTTAGCGGAATCCGCGCACTGGCGAACCCACTCTGAGGCATGGCGCTGCTGGTGAACATCCGCCCGGCACTCGGCGCAGTGCACCAAGTGGATGCGCACGCGATGCATGAATTTTGGCTCCATCTCCCCGTCTACGAAGGCAACGACAGCCTCCGGGCCAAGGTGCCCGATGGTATCGCTGCGCCGCGCCGTAGCCTTCGCCTTATCGCGGGCCTTGGCCTGGGCGGCATCGAATCCGCCGCGCACGCTCAGCGTGGACAAGGTTCGACGTCCCCGCAGCGAGTCCATCAACACCCTCCTCCAGTAGTTGCTTGGCCTTCAGTGACACGGAAAGTCCCCGCCGGTAGCGGGGACTATGCAGTTTCTTTAAAGTTTAGCGCGCGGTGGTTTAACGCGTGCGCAGCAGCATGCGGGTTTCCGCATTGGTTTGCGCTTCTTTTTCAAGTGCCGCACGCAGCTGCGAGCGGCCACGGTGGATGCGGGAGCGCACCGTACCCATCTTGACGCCCAAGGTCTCCGCAATCTCGTCATAGCTCATACCTACGACATCACATAGCACCACGGCCACGCGGAAATCGGGAGCCAGGCCATCGAGCGCGGATTGCAGCGCCGGGTCCAGGTTGGCCACGGTATAGGCCTGCTCCGGGGTCATATCCGTGCCGGGCACGCGTTCATAATCCTCCGGCAAGGCCTCCATGCGGATCTTGGAGCGATGGCGAACCATGTCCAAGAAGAGGTTGGTGGTAATGCGGTGCAGCCACCCCTCAAACGTACCGGCCTGGTATCTATCCAGGGAGCGGAAGACACGCATGAAGGTTTCCTGGGTGAGGTCCTCTGCATCGTGCTGGTTGCCGGAGAGGCGATACGCCAAGCGGTAGACGCCATCAGCATGTTCGGCTACGAGGTCACCCCAGGCGGGCATGTCAGCTTCGCCGGCATCGAACGCCGCGGTACCGGTCAACTCCGCATCAGAGGTGGCGGGCTGAAGGGATTCGGCATCGCGCTTCGTTGTTGTCATGCATGTCATCTTTCTATACTTCAAAGTGAAACTCCAGCCACAGTGCTGATAATTTCCTGTGAGTCCGTCACATTATCCCCACCCACCACAACCTCGCTGGCTAAGCGCGTTTTTGCCACATTTGCGGACACTTTTCCCTAAGGTTTATTGCGTGACTACTACCGCATATGAAGCACTGCGTTCTTATATTGAGACCACCAGCGAGCCCTCCGCGGCCCTGCGTGGGGCGCGCGACCACGCCGATGAGTACGGTCTGCCCGTTCCAGATGAATCAACGGGCCAACTGCTCACCACGCTGACGGCCGCCTCGGCCGGCTCTACCGAACGCCCCCAGTCCGTGGCGATCACCCCAGCCGCCAATGTGGTAGGCCTCTACCTGCTTGCCGGCATGCCCGATAATGGCATCTTGACCTGCATCGACCCCGAGGCTGAGCACCAGCGCAGCGCCAAGACCGCCTTCCGCGAGGCGGGCTATGCACCTTCGCGCGGCCGCTTCCTGCCGTCTCGCCCACTCGAGGTCATGGGCCGCCTGGCTAATGATGCCTACCAGGTCATCTACGCCGACGTCGCCGCGCTCGAGCTCCCCGCCATCATCAAGGCAGCGTGGCCACTGCTGCACCAAGGCGGCACCCTGGTCTTGGCTAATTCTTTGCTCGATGGCACGCTTGCCGACGTCTCCCGGACCGACCGCGACACCGCCGCCGCCCGCGAAGCAGACGAGTACCTGCGCGAGCTCGAGGGCGCAAACGTCACCCGCTTGCCGCTGGGGTCCGGGCTCACGCTCGTGACGAAGCTCTAGACCTTCTGGTTTTTGCCGACGACAACCACGCCGCCGTCAGAAACCTTGAAGCGCTCCTCATCGCGCTCGCGGTCCACACCGATAATTGCGCCATCGCTGACGACGACGTTCTTATCGAGGATCGCGCGGCGTACCACCGCACCACGACCGATGCGCACGCCCGGCAGGATGACCGATCCTTCGACCGTGGCACCATCGGCCACGTGGACATCGGAGGCCAGCACGGAATTGCGCACCGTGCCGCCGGAAACAATACAGCCCGGTGCCACCATCGAGGATTGCGCGATGCCATTTTGCACGAACTTCGCCGGCGGGAAATTGGAGTCATCCGTGGAGTGAATCGGCCAATTCTGGTTATAGAGGTTAAAGATCGGGTGCACCGAAATCATGTCCATGTGCGCTTCATAGAAGGAATCGATGGTGCCCACGTCGCGCCAGTAGCCGTGATCGCGTTCGGTAGATCCCGGCACCTCATTGGCCATGAAGTCATAGACATGCGCCTGCCCACGCTTCACAAAGTACGGAATAATATCGCCGCCCATATCGTGGGCGGAGTCCTCGTTCTTTTCGTCCTCCAAGAGGGCGTCAATAAGCGCCTGCGCCGTAAAGACATAGTTTCCCATCGAGGCATAGCTCATATTCGGGTCATCCGGAGTGGCCGGTGGGTCCGCAGGCTTTTCCACGAACTCCGTGATGGTTCCCATGCCATCGGCTTGGATGCAACCAAAGGCCGTTGCCTCCGCGCGCGGCACACGAATGCCGGCCACCGAACAATCCAGTCCCGAGGCGATGTGTTCTTCTACCATCTGCGCCGGATCCATGCGGTAGACGTGGTCCGCGCCGAAGACAATGACGTAGTCCGGTTTTTCGTCATAGATGAGGTTGAGCGATTGCACAATGGCATCCGCCGAGCCGTTGTACCAACGCTTACCGCGGCGCTGCTGGGCAGGCACCGAAGCAATGTATTGCGGCGTCGGCCCCGCCAAATTCCACGCCTGGGAAATGTGGCGGTCCAAGGAGTGGGACTTGTACTGGGTCAACACCGCAATCTTTAGGTAACCGGCGTTGACCAAGTTGGACAGGACAAAGTCAATGAGGCGGTAGGATCCGCCAAAAGGCACGGCGGGTTTGGCGCGGTCTTCGGTCAAGGGAAAAAGGCGCTTTCCCTCGCCGCCGGCAAGGACAATGGCTAGGACATTTGGCAGGCTTCTCACGTTTTCAAACCTATCTGCAATTCCCACATTTCGCAGCAGAAATATGCACATTTTTACCCCCATCCCGTATTTCTGCACGCGGCACCAGAGATACGTATTCTGGGTGGGCATGAGAGCCGGAATCTTTTCCAAAGAATACCCGCCGGAAATCTACGGCGGAGCCGGAGTTCACGTAGCTGAACTCACCCGTTTTATGCGCGATATCATCGATGTCTCCGTGCACTGCATGGGCTCGCCGCGCGAAGAAAAGGACGTTTTTGTGCACGGCGTGGACCCCGCACTCGAGGGTGCCAATGGAGCGCTCAAAACCTTGTCTACCGGGCTTCGCATGGCCGATGCCGCCTCCGATATCGACATCGCCCATTCACACACGTGGTACACGGGCCTTGCCGGCCACCTCTCCGCCCAGCTATACGATATTCCGCACGTGGTCACCGCTCACTCCCTGGAGCCACACCGCCCATGGAAGCGTGAGCAGCTCGGCGGCGGCTATGACGTCTCCTCGTGGTCCGAGAAGAACGCCATGGAATATGCCGACGCCGTCATCGCTGTCTCTGCTGGCATGAAGGACTCCATCCTGGATGCCTACCCGCGCATCGACGCCTCCAAGGTCCACGTTGTCCTCAACGGCATCGACACCGAGCTGTGGCAACCGCGAGAGGGAGATGTGTTGGACAAGCTGGGCGTCGATAAGCAACGCCCCATCGCCGCCTTCGTTGGCCGCATTACCCGGCAAAAAGGCGTGAAGCACCTGCTGCAGGCAGTGCGGAAGTTCGACCCGGATATCCAGCTGGTGCTGTGCGCCGGCGCGCCCGATACGCCCGAAATCGCGGCGGAGACCGAGGCGCTGGTAGATGAGCTACGCACCCAGCGCGATGGCATTTTCTGGGTCAAGGACATGCTCCCGCGCAACGAGGTCCAGCAGATTTACTCCGGCGCGGATGTGTTTGTCTGCCCGTCTATCTACGAGCCGCTCGGCATCGTCAACCTAGAAGCTATGGCCTGCGGCACGGCCGTTGTTGCCTCCAACGTGGGCGGCATTCCGGAGGTTGTGGTCGATGGCGAGACCGGCGTACTGGTGCCTTACGACGCCGCCGATACCGCTGCCTTCGAAGCCGACCTCGCCGCCGCCGTCAATGACGTCGCCGCCGATAAAGAGCGCGCCGCGGAATTTGGCCGTGCCGGCCGCGAGCGCGCCATTCGCGATTTCTCTTGGGCTACGATTGCCGCCCAGACCGTCGATATCTACCGCAGTTTGATTTAAGGAAGGATAGCCGTGACAACTCACCGCCCCGAACTGCATTTTGTCCCTGAAGACGGCGTCCTCGACGCCCCCGCTGGTATCCTGCGCGACGGCGATACCTGGCACCTGTTCTACCAGTACCGCCCCACCGCAGACTCCCCTGCCCGCTGGGGACACACCTACTCCGAAGAGTCTCCCTTTGACTGGTTGGACTGCGACGATGCCCTCGCCCCCGTCGGCGGCGAGCTCTCCCTGCGCGCAGGATCCGTAGCCCAAGGCCCGGAAGATATCCATCTCTACTTCACCTCCGTGACCGCCGCCGGAATCGCCGTTCACCTCGCCCGCTACGCTGACGTGGACGAGATCTGCGAGGTCTCCGATGACCCCCAGGCCCTCGACCCCAATGTCGTCCGTTTTGGCGAGGTCGTAGGCAATACCCGCAACTTCGATCACTTCCGCTCCCCCTCTGTGGTGCCCGATTGGGCCTCCGAGGACCGCGATGACGGCCACGACGGCTGGCTCATGCTCGCGCTCACCGGCCACTCCGACGCCCCGGTTCCCGTCATCCTCGAATCCACCGATGGCGTGTCTTGGCGCCTGCGCGGCAGCCTCAAGTTCGACGGCGACCCTGGCTTCCTAGAGGGCGAGGTCCCCGCTACCTCGCCCATTCCGCCGGTCGTCTCCCCGCGCCTAGTCCGACTGCGCGATGAGGTTGACGGCAATATCTACGACGTCCTCTTCGTCACCCTAGAGCGCGGCGGCCGCGACGTCTCCGGCTACCTCGTCGGCCGACTGGAGGGCACCACCTTTACCGTGGTCTCCGGCTTCCGCCGCGTAGACTTCGGCCACGATTTCTCCCGCCCACGCAGTACCAACACCACCACCGGCACGCTCACCCCGGAGCAGCGCTACGAGCGCGCCGTCATCGTCGGTCTCCTCAACGGCAACGGCCGCGGCGATGATGCCACCGCACACGCCTCCTGGGAGGCCGAAGGCTGGGCCAATGCCCTCTCCCTGCCTCGCCGGGTCACCCTCGAGGGCGGCGTCCTCTACCAAGCACCCGCCCGCGGCCTGCCCGATGCCGTCAAGCTCTCCGATTACGCCCGTTCCTGGACCGGCGTCATGGAGGTCCCTTCCGGTTCCTGCGTAACGGTCACGCTTCTCGACGGCGCCGGTGACCCCGCCGCCACCATCTGCCACTCCGGCGATAACATCAGCCTCGATCGCTCCATGAACAAGGCCTTCGACCACTGTTTCGCCGATTCCGAGCCCGCCACGGCCACGCTTGCCGAGGGCGACTCCGATACCCTCACCATCATTCAAGACGGCTCCACCGTTGAGGTATTCGTCGACGGCGGTCTCATCGCCATGGCCTCTCGCGTCTACTTCGAAGGCGGCTGCTCGGGCCTGCGAGTCGAGACCTCCGGCGATGCCGTCATCGAGCAGGACTGGCAGCGCTCCGGCTCCAAGCTTTAATCCTCTAGGCTCGCCACACCGCCCGTTACCTTGTGAGTGTCCCCGATAATGGGGATAGTCGCTGGTCCCGGTATGGCTTACCTGCCCTGTAGTTTCCATAATCCGGGGGGTGTTGCCGCCGGGTGCCAGGACTTTCGATGACAGCTGATAGGGACACGGCCAGTTTTAAACTAGGTCTCTTTGTAACGTGGGTGCTTGCAACGAAGGTCATGACACCAGCGACTGGAACAACGCCATACCCATCTCGTTTTCTAGGAGCTCATCATGTCTCCGGAGCATTCCATCGACATATTCCTTGGGTTAGACGTCGGCAAATCTGAACACCACGCCTGCGCCTTAGACCGTGATGGCAACAAGGTCTTCGACAAACCGTTGCCTCAACTCGAATCCGAACTAGCAGGCGTTTTTCACCAGCTTCAGAAGCTTGGCACCGTGCTCGTGATCGTCGACCAACCCAACACCATCGGCGCACTACCGATTGCTGTAGCCCGGGACTGCGGTTGCGAAGTCGGATACCTGCCAGGTCTTGCGATGCGCAAAGCTGCAGATCTCTATCCGGGACGTGCAAAAACAGACAAACGCGACGCATTCATCATCGCCGACACCGCCCGCACAATGCCCCACACGCTACGTGCCGTCGACCGCAATGATGAGGTACTCTCCGCCCTAAAGATGCTGTCCGGCTTCGATGATGACATCGCCCGCGATTGCACTCGCACTGTCAATCGGCTTCGCAGTGTCCTCACCCAGATCTACCCCAGCCTGGAACGAGTTTTTGCTGGTAGCACCCTGACTCGCACGCCGATCCTGGAATTATTGATCCATTACAAGGGACCGCAGGGGCTAAAAAGAGCCGGATACCAACGAGTGTTGAACTGGATGATCAAGCGCACACGTAAAGACCCCACCCCGCTGGTAGACGACATTTTTACAGCGCTGAAAGCTCAAACAGTCACCGTGCCTGGAAGCGATGCCGCCGAGTTAGTAATTCCTCAACTGGCTGCAAACATCCAGGCCCTCAAAGAGCAACGAAACACCATTGCTGAGCAGGTTGAAGAGATGCTCGCTGATTTCCCTCTTTGTGAGGTCTTGATGAGTATGCCCGGAGTCGGCATCAAGACCGCAGCGCAGATCCTTCTTGCGATCGGTGATGGCTCCGACTTCGCTAGTGCTGGCCACTTAGCTGCTTATGCTGGAATAGCACCCGTGACTAGACGATCCGGTTCGTCGATCAGAGGTGAATTCCCGGCACGGTCAGGCAATAAACGACTGAAAAACGCCTTGTTCTACTCCGCATTCGCAGTTATCCGCAGCCACGAACCGTCACGGCGGTATTACGAACGCAAACGCGCTGAAGGAAAACGCCACAACGCAGCAGTCATCTGCCTGGCACGACGCCGATGCAATGTCATCTACGCGATGCTGAAAAACAAGGAGTTCTTCCGCGAAATCCCGCCACGCCCCGTCGCCGCATAAAGCCCCAAAGACGAAGCCGACCAGCACACGCTGGCCGGCTCCTAGGCACGCCTAAGAAACTACTCCCAAGACTGTGCTCGTCAACATCGGTCTGGCACTTGACAAAAACATAGGGACACCCCCCAACACCACCCCACCCCAAAGTTCAATACATTGAATTTGGTGATTCATTGAACTGAACGCTATTCTTGGCTGCCATGAGTATTAGCGTCCAGAACTTGAGCGTGAGCTACGGCGCGAACACCGCGGTTCGGAACATCAGCTTCACCCTCGACTCCCCCGGCATGCACGGCATCATCGGCCCCAACGGCTCAGGCAAATCCACCCTCATGAAGGCGATGCTCCAGATCCTGGACAAACACAACGTCCACGGCACAGGCCCCACCGGCGCCCCTGCCGGCTACCCCGTCACCCTCGACGGCAAGGCCCCCGCCGAGCAGCGCCGCGCAATCGCTTATATCGAGCAGCGCTCTGACCTCGACCGCAACTTCCCCACCAGCGTCTTCGACACCGTCCTGATGGGCACTTACCCGCGCCTGGGTCTTTTCCACCGCCCCGGCAAGGCCGAACGCGAAGCAGCCACCCAGGCTCTCAAGGACGTCGACATGTGGGACTTTCGCCACCGCCACATCAGCGAACTCTCGGGCGGACAGTTCCAGCGCGTCCTCTTTGCCCGCGCCATCGTCCAGGACGCGGAGTACATCTTCCTGGACGAGCCCTTCGTCGGCATCGACGTCCCCAGCGAGAAGACGATCGTGACCCTGCTGCGGCAGATGGCGGACGCGGGCAAGCACGTCGTCGTCGTGCACCACGACATGAACACGGTGCGCGGCTACTACAACGACCTCATCGTCCTCAACGGCGAGCTCGTCGCGGCGGGTCCCACCGAGGAGGTCTTCGTCCCCGACGTGCTGCAGAAGGCCTTCGGCGCGCTCGTCATCCGCGAGCCGTCAGCACCAGCCCACCCCACGCCACGGCAGGCAGCCCTCCAGGAGGAGACAGCATGATCGCGGAGTTCCTCGACTCACTACTCAGCCACGGCTACCTGCAAAACGCGCTGATCACCTCGGTGATCGTGGGCGTGGCCTGCGGCATCGTCGGCAGCTTCATCGTGCTGCGCGGCATGGCCCTGATCGGCGACGCCATCTCGCACGCCGTACTACCGGGGGTCGCGGCCTCCTACCTGCTCGGCACGAACCTCTTCCTCGGGGCGGTGGTCGCGGGTCTACTCGCCACACTGGCGATCGGGCTGATCGGCGAACGCTCCACTGTGAAGAACGATTCGGCGATCGGCATCGTCTTTTCCACCTTCTTCGCGATCGGCGTGCTGCTCATGGCGAAAGCGCAGACGGCGACGGATCTGACGGAGATCCTCTTCGGCAACGTCCTGACCGTTCAGGACGCCGACCGCAACCTCTCGATCGGTATTGCCGCTGCCGTGCTGATTCTCACGCTGGTCTTTTACAAGGAGCTCAAGCTCAGCACCTTCGACCCCGTCATGGCGCAGTCGGCTGGCGTGCCCGTGCGGGCAATCCACTACGGGCTGATGGTGGTGCTCACGCTGGTGACGGTCATTTCCCTGCAGACGGTGGGCGTGATCCTGGTGGTCTCCCTGCTGATTACTCCGGCGTCGGCGGCGTACCTGCTGACGAACCGGCTGGGAGTGATGATCGGGCTTTCAGTGGCGATCTCGGCGCTCAGCTCCGTAGTGGGGCTGTTCCTGAGCTATAGCTACAACGTGTCCTCCGGCGTGACGATCGTGCTGACCGCCAGCGCGCTGTTCCTGCTGGCTTTCCTCTTCGCGCCAGGCAAGGGACTGATTGCTCGCTCGCTGGGCAATAAGCCACTGGCCGCGCTGTTGGCCCTCCTGGTGGGCGGTGCCCTCGTGTTCGGGGCCGTGACCTTCTCGACGGAGGAGAAGGCAGACGGTGAGCAGCTGAACGTCGTCACCACCTTCACGCTGCTGGCGGACCTGGTGGAGGAGATCGGCGGCGAGGCGGTGGACGTCCATAACCTCGTGCCGACCGGCACGGACCCGCACGACTACGACCCCCTGCCCGCGGACCTGGATGCGACGAGCGACGCCGACCTGCTGTTCTACAACGGGCTGAACCTCGAGGGCGGTGAGCACGGCTGGCTCGCGAAACTGAAAAACACCGCGGGCCTGGACGATTCCCAGATGGTCGAGGCCACCAAGGGCGTGGAACCGAAGTACCTCAAGGACGAAAAGGGCAATCAGGAGATCAACCCGCACGCCTTCCTGGACCCGACCGTCGGCATCGCGATGGCCGAGAACGTGACCGCGGCGCTGGCCGAGGCCCTGCCCGAGCGTGCCGAGCACATCGAGGAGAAGGGGGCGGAGTACAAGGCCATGCTGGAGAGCATCGACGCCGACTACCGCGAGCAGATCGGTGCGCTGCCGAAGGAGGATCGTGTGCTCGTGGCCAGTGAACATGCCTTCCAATACATGGTCGACACCTACGGCATGGAGCAGCTGTATATCTGGCAGATCGACACGGATGAAAACGGCTCCCCCGCGCAGATCGGACACCTCGTGCGCCAGCTGAAGGACAAGCGCCCGAAGCACCTGTTCGTGGAGTCGAACGTGGATACGCGCCCCATGAAGACCGTCTCGAAGGAGGCCGGGATTCCGATCTTCGACGAGCCACTGCACTCCGATGAGCTCGGCAAGCCGGGCACGGTCGCGGGAACCTACGAGGATTTCCTGCGCAGCAACTTGAAGACCATGATCGCGGGGCTGAAGCGCTAAAACGCGAATGCTCGAGGCCCACATGCGTTGGGCTTCCCCGGTCGCATTCCCGTTACCTTGTGAGTGTCCCCGATAATGGGGATAGTCGCTGGTCCCGGTATGGCTTACCTGCCCTGTAGTTTCCATAATCCGGGGGGTGTTGCCGCCGGGTGCCAGGACTTTCGATGACAGCTGATAGGGACACGGCCAGTTTTAAACTAGGTCTCTTTGTAACGTGGGTGCTTGCAACGAAGGTCATGACACCAGCGACTGGAACAACGCCATACCCATCTCGTTTTCTAGGAGCTCATCATGTCTCCGGAGCATTCCATCGACATATTCCTTGGGTTAGACGTCGGCAAATCTGAACACCACGCCTGCGCCTTAGACCGTGATGGCAACAAGGTCTTCGACAAACCGTTGCCTCAACTCGAATCCGAACTAGCAGGCGTTTTTCACCAGCTTCAGAAGCTTGGCACCGTGCTCGTGATCGTCGACCAACCCAACACCATCGGCGCACTACCGATTGCTGTAGCCCGGGACTGCGGTTGCGAAGTCGGATACCTGCCAGGTCTTGCGATGCGCAAAGCTGCAGATCTCTATCCGGGACGTGCAAAAACAGACAAACGCGACGCATTCATCATCGCCGACACCGCCCGCACAATGCCCCACACGCTACGTGCCGTCGACCGCAATGATGAGGTACTCTCCGCCCTAAAGATGCTGTCCGGCTTCGATGATGACATCGCCCGCGATTGCACTCGCACTGTCAATCGGCTTCGCAGTGTCCTCACCCAGATCTACCCCAGCCTGGAACGAGTTTTTGCTGGTAGCACCCTGACTCGCACGCCGATCCTGGAATTATTGATCCATTACAAGGGACCGCAGGGGCTAAAAAGAGCCGGATACCAACGAGTGTTGAACTGGATGATCAAGCGCACACGTAAAGACCCCACCCCGCTGGTAGACGACATTTTTACAGCGCTGAAAGCTCAAACAGTCACCGTGCCTGGAAGCGATGCCGCCGAGTTAGTAATTCCTCAACTGGCTGCAAACATCCAGGCCCTCAAAGAGCAACGAAACACCATTGCTGAGCAGGTTGAAGAGATGCTCGCTGATTTCCCTCTTTGTGAGGTCTTGATGAGTATGCCCGGAGTCGGCATCAAGACCGCAGCGCAGATCCTTCTTGCGATCGGTGATGGCTCCGACTTCGCTAGTGCTGGCCACTTAGCTGCTTATGCTGGAATAGCACCCGTGACTAGACGATCCGGTTCGTCGATCAGAGGTGAATTCCCGGCACGGTCAGGCAATAAACGACTGAAAAACGCCTTGTTCTACTCCGCATTCGCAGTTATCCGCAGCCACGAACCGTCACGGCGGTATTACGAACGCAAACGCGCTGAAGGAAAACGCCACAACGCAGCAGTCATCTGCCTGGCACGACGCCGATGCAATGTCATCTACGCGATGCTGAAAAACAAGGAGTTCTTCCGCGAAATCCCGCCACGCCCCGTCGCCGCATAAAGCCCCAAAGACGAAGCCGACCAGCACACGCTGGCCGGCTCCTAGGCACGCCTAAGAAACTACTCCCAAGACTGTGCTCGTCAACATCGGTCTGGCACTTGACAAAAACATAGGGACACCCCCCAACACCACCCCCGCCCTTCGCGCTCACCGACGCAGCCGCCCACCGCGGTTCCGCTCCCCTCAGTGAGCGGCAAGGGCGGGATTGCGCTTTTCGGCCTCACTCCGCTGGGCCGCGTCTCCTCTCGCTCCCTCACACGCGTCCCTCGCGCTCACGGGAAGATGCTGGGACGTCGGAAAGCGTGTGCCGGTGAGCGGCAAGGGCGAAACCTCCCCTCGCGCTCACTGGGGAGACGAAAAGAACCACCCCACGCGCTTCCGGTGAGCGCGAAGGGCGGTGGAGGTGGCTGTGGCCGGCTGGGAGCTAGACGGCGCGGAGGCGATCCAAGCGGGCGCGGGCGGTGACCGTGAGCGTCGGGGGCAGCGCGGCCATGCGCTCGGCGAGTTCGCCGGCGCTGATGTGGCGCGCGGACGGGCTCATGCCCACCTGAGCGGCGACGGAGGCCTTATCAAGCTCAATGGGGAACGAGATATCGACCGGGTCGGCCGCCTGCTCGAGGAAGCCCTCGGCCTGCTCATACATGCGCTCGACCTTGCCTTCTTCCACGCCGAGGATGCCGAGCGGCTCGCGCAGCTCATCCAGGTGTCCAGCGCCGGGCGTCAAGACGATGACCTGGCCGCCCGGGGCGAGCACGCGTTGGAATTCGGCGGGATTGCGCGGGGCGAAGACTACGGAGATTGCGTCGACGGACTCATCCCGGATGGGCAGGCGCTCCCATACATCGGCCACGACGGCGCCGACGCGCGGGTGGCACTTGGCCAAGTGTTTCGCGGCGTGCGGGGAAATGTCGAGGCCGACGCCGCGGGCCTCCGCGATGGAGTCCAGAGTATGAGCCAGGTAGTAGCCGGTGCCGGCGCCCACCTCGAGGAGGGAGGCGGGCTTGGACTCAGCCAAGGAGGCGGAATCCAGTGCGTCTTGGACGGCCCCGGTTACCGTCTCAACGAAGGGCGCGAAGTGGCCCATGGCCAGATAGGCCTCACGGGCGTTGACCATATCCATGTCATCGCCCTTGTGCTTGAGCCCGGCGCCGGCGGCAAGGGTGACATAGCCCTGCTTGGCCACATCAAAAGAGTGGCCGGATTCCGAGACGAGTCGAGAGAAATCATCGGCACCAGAAAGCGCGGTGCCATCGTTGGGATCGGCCAAGATGTCGACGATATGAGAAAGCATGTACTTAGACTAGCTAGAAACCTCGGTCAACAGAGAACCGAGCTCGGCGGCTTCGTCCTTGCTCAGCTCGATGACGATGCGTCCGCCACCATCCGAGGGGATGCGCATCACAATTTTGCGGGACTCCTCTACTGCTTCCATTTCTCCGCCCGTGGTGCGCGGCTTCATTGCTGCCATAGTGAGTCTCCTTTAGTTAACTTCTTTTCCTTCCAGCTTAGACCTTTTCTGCGCGGAAGATAGTTGTTCCTCCAGTTGCGCGAGAAGATCGTCCACCTGATCCTGGCGGTATCCACGGGGAACAACCTCAAATTTTACCTGGTCAAGGCGGCCTTCGCGGAGGGCAGCGCGGTTATTTTCCCGCACCTTCTGCGGCTCGTCGAGCGGGTACATGACCTCGCCGCGGCCAAAAATGGAGCCCCAAACCCAGGTGCCGATGACGGTCAGGGCGATCAGGACGAGGAGGAGCATAATCCAAGACAGCATGGCTTAAACCTTACCTTTTAGCGGCGGGCGTTGAGCAACGGGCGTGAGGACCCCGGCGCGGGCGAGCAGCGTGCGCGCGACTACCTCGGCCATCGGCGCCAGCTCGTGCAGCGGCCGGTTGCGGTGTACCCGCGTGCCTAGGTCCACCTGTGCTACTGTGCCCCGCTTGCCGACGTCCACCATTAGCCCCGCTTCCACCCCATACCCCTCCACGAAGGGCAGTTCTAGGGCGGTGGCGCGGCGCAGGGCGTATTCGCCTCCGAGGGGCTGATCGATGTGGGCGAGATCGGGAAAGAACTGCTTGATGAGCGGCTTGGCAGTCAGTTCAGTCACGCGGCCGCCGCCGGTGGGCTGGCCGTTGAGGCTGCGGCGGTAGCGGGCTTTGACCATCTCCACCGCGGGGTCGGCGAAGGGCGCGGCCAAGGCCGAGACCATGCCGGGCGCGGCGGATTCGAGGTCGGCGTCGACAAAGACGACGATATCTCCCTTCGCCGCGGCAACCCCGCGCCAGAGGGATTCGCCCTTACCGGGTCGCGGTTTCTCTGGGAGGATATCGCGCCAATTGCGCACCTCCGCTCCGGCAGCGGCAGCGCGGGAGGCGGTGGCGTCGGTGGAGTCGGCGTCGATGACGAGCACCTCGAGCGGTTCATCGGCCAGGCAGGCGCGCACGACGTCTGCGACGGTGCCCTCCTCGTTGAGCGCTGGAATGATTACGGAGACGCTCATGCAAGGCCTCGCGTGGTTGCTAGCGGGGCCGCCTCGCCTTGGATGGCGGCGGTCATGCGGATGACATCGGCGGTCTCGGCCACCTCGTGCACGCGAAAGGCGGCCACGCCGCGGGCGGCGGACCACGCGGTGGCGGCCAGGGTGCCGGCCACGCGCTCGCCTACCCCGCGGTCGAGCGTCTCGCCCACGAAGTCCTTATTGGATAGCGCCATGAGTACCGGCCAGCCGGTGGCCACGACCTCGTCGATACGCCGCAGGAGCTCGAGCCCGTGAAAGGTGTTCTTGCCAAAGTCATGCGTCGGATCGATGAAGGTCAGTTCCTCCGGGCAGCCGAGGGAGGCGGCGCGCTCGGCCAATTGGGTGGTTTCCGCGATGACATCGGCCACCACGTCGTCGAAGTGGACGCGATGCGGCCTGGTGCGCGGGGTGATGCCGCCGGTGTGCGAACACACGTAGCCCACACGGTGGTGGCCGGCGACCTCGATGAGCTCGGGATCCCAACCGGCCCAGTTATCATTGACCAGGCCGGCGCCGGCGGCGATGGCGGCCTCTGCCACCTCGCTGCGCCAGGTATCGACGGAGATGAGCACATCCGGGTGGCGCTCGTGCACCTTCTCGATGATCGGCACCACGCGGTCGATTTCCTCCGCCGCGTCCACGGCCTTGCCGGGGCCAGCCTTCACGCCACCAATATCGACGATTGACGCACCGGCCGCAATCACCTCATCGCAGCGGCGCAGCGCTGGGTCAAGGTCAAAGGTTGCGCCCTTGTCATAGAAGGAATCCGGGGTGCGATTGACAATCGCCATCACACGCGCGAGGCTCAACGCGGCTCCCTGATGCGCTTATCGCTCATGACTTGGTGGCGCTGGATGATGTGGGAGAGGGCCTCATCGGGGTCGTCGGTAAGCAGGAAAAGCTCCCGGTCACCCTCGTTGATATAGCCACTGGCCGCGAGCGTGTTGTCCATCCATTCCAGCAGGCCGGACCAGTACTCGGTACCCATGAGCACGATGGGGTAATTGGTCACCTTGCCGGTCTGCACCATGCACATGACCTCGAAGAACTCATCCATCGTGCCCATGCCACCAGGTAGGCAAATGAAGGCCTGCGAGTACTTCAAGAACATCGTCTTGCGAGCAAAGAAGTAGCGGAAATTCAGGCCCAGATCCACATACTCGTTAAGCCCCTGCTCGTGGGGAAGCTCGATGCCCAAGCCCACGGAGAGCCCGCCGGCCTCATGGGCGCCGCGGTTGGCCGCCTCCATGATGCCGGGGCCGCCGCCGGTGATGACGGCATAGGAGTGCTCGGCCAGCTTGCGGCCGACCTCGACGCCCAGCTGGTAGCTCGCATCCTCGGGCGTGGTGCGCGCGGAGCCGAAGACGGTGACGGCCTTCGGCAGCTTGGAAAGCGCATCGAAGCCGGCGACGAACTCGCCTTGGATGCGCAGGACGCGCCACGGATCAGCATGCTGCCACTCATGGTCCGCGCCGGACTCCAAGAGCCGCTGATCAAAGGTGGAGGCCTGCTCGCCTTCGGTACGCAGCAACATCGGGCCGCGCAGGGTACGCATCTGCTCAGGGGTCATGGTCTATCCCTTCAGGTAGTTCAGGAGGGCGGTGGATACTTCGGTGATCTGCGCGGTGGGGACCTGTTCGTCCTTCTTATGCGCAAACCCAGGGTCACCAGCGCCGAAGTTTACTGCCGGGGTGCCCATTTCGGAGAAGCGGGCGACGTCGGTCCAGCCGTACTTGGCGCGGACGTTGCCCCCGACGGCGTCGATAAGAGCCTTGGCCGCTGGCTGGCCCAAACCGGGCTGGGCGGCCGGTGCGATGTCGTCGATCTCGATGGTGACGTCTTCTTCCTCACCGATGATGGACTTCATATACTCCAGCGCCTCGTCGCTCGTGCGGTCCGGCGCGAAGCGGAAGTTTACAAACATCCACGCCTCATCCGGCAGCGTATTGGTGGCCACGCCGGACTCGAGGTGGACGATGTTGAGGCCCTCGCGGTAGGTGCAGCCATCGATGGTGACATCGCGGGACTCATAGCCGGCGATACGGCTCATGATGGGCGCGAGCTTGTGCGCTGCGTTGGAACCGAGCCAGGCGCGGGCCGAGTGTGCGCGGGTGCCGTGGGCGGTAACGCGCAGGCGGATGGAGCCCTGGCAACCGGCCTCCACCATGGCGCCGGAGGGCTCGCCCAGCAGCGCGAAATCGCCCTCGAGCCACTCCGGGTGGTCCTTTTGCAGGTGGCCCAGGCCATTAAATTCAGTGGCTACTTCTTCGCCCTCATAAGCGATGACGGTGAGGTCATGCTTTAGCTCATCCGCTTCGTGCAGCTGGGCAAAGGCATTGAGGTAGACGGCCATGCCAGACTTCATATCCACGGTGCCGCAGCCCCACATAATCTCTACCCCGTCTTCAGAGGTTTCCATGTGATGCGGTACATTTTCTGCCAACGGAACGGTATCAATGTGGCCGGCGAGTACTACGCGGGAATCGAGCCCGCGATTCGTCCGGGCGCACACGGTATTGCCGTAGCGGGCAACCTCGACGTCCAATCCGCGCAGCGCTTCTTCGATGGCGTCTGCGATGGCCTCCTCATGGTGGGAGGGGCTCGGAATATCCACGAGCGCCTTGGTTAGTTCGATGGGGTCTGCATATAGATCTAAAGTCACAAAGCGCCATGCTAGCGCTCCGCGCAGCTCACCGCATTGTGTAAAGTTCACTTCACTGCAAATAATTCGTCCTCCCTAAGGTGATAACAATGGCCGAAGCCACTCAATTGAAATCCCGTCATCTCACGATGATGGGCCTTGGCTCCGCCGTGGGCGCAGGCCTCTTCCTCGGCGTGGGCCTCGGCATCCAGATTTCCGGCACCTCCGTCCTCATCTCCTATGCCGTAGCCGGCGCGCTCATCGCACTGGTGATGTGGATGCTGGGTGAAATGGCAGCCGCCCGCCCCTCTTTGGGGTCATTTTCCACCTACGCCGGCCAGGCCTTCGGTCACTGGGCGCGCTTTACCATGGGGTGGATTTACTGGTTCATGCTGATCATGGTCATGGGCGCCGAAATCACCGGCGCGGCCGCCATCATTTCCAACTGGTTCGATATTGCCCCGTGGATTCCAGCGCTTATTGCCGTGGCCTTCTTCGCGGTGGTCAACTTCGCGGCCGTGGGCGGTTTTGGTGAGTTCGAGTTCTGGTTCGCCATCATCAAGGTCGGAGTCATCGTCGCCTTCCTAGTCATCGGCGCACTCATGGCGCTGGGCATCCTGCCGGGCATGGATGTCTCCTTGGCCGGTACCAATTTCACCGATAATTTCCTGCCTAATGGCATGCCGGGCTTCGCCGCCGGATTGCTGGCCGTCGCCTTTGCCTTCGGCGGCATCGAGCTGGTGACCATCGCGGCCGCCGAGTCCGAGGATCCGGCGCATAACGTCGCCACCGCGGTGCGCGCCATCATCGTGCGCATCATGATTTTCTACATCGGCTCTATCGTGGTGATCACCATGGCGCTGCCGTTTAGCTCCATCCAGGACGCCGATGTCGCGGCCGATTCCCCCTTCACCCTAGTGCTCGCGGCCGCCAAGATTCCCTTCGCGGCAGGCTTCATGGAGGCCATTATCGCCCTCGCCCTGCTCTCCGCCTTCAACGCGCAGATTTACGCCACCTCCCGCCTGGTCTTTGATATGGCCAAGGACCACTGCGCCCCGGGGTTTTTCCTCAAACAAAATCGCGCCGGCTCCCCCATCAACGCAGTCATCTTGTCCATGGTCTTCGCCTTCGCTTCGGTGGGTCTACAGTTCTGGAACCCGCCGGGACTCCTGGCATTCCTCTTCAACGCCGTTGGCGGGTGCCTGCTGGTCATCTGGTCCTTCATCGTGGCTTCCTTTATTAAGCTGCACCCCGTGCTGCGCAAGAACGGCGAGCTGACGGAAATCCACGTGCCCGGCTTCCCCTGGCTGCCCTGGATCACGGCCGCCGCCCTGGGCGGGCTAACCCTGCTGATGCTCTTTGATCCGGCCGCGCGCAACCAGGTCATCTCGGTTCTCATCCTGGCTGCGGTGCTCGTCATCTTGTCCTTTGTGCTTCCCACCGGCCAGCGCGCGGGGGCGCAGAAATAGTTGCTAAGCTAGCGGGCATGACTTCTGCATCCGCACGCGGCCTAGCAACCATTACCCATGACGGCACCGTCTTGGACGTATGGTTCCCGGCCGTCTACACCGATAAGAACGTAGAGACCACCGAAACCAAGCGCTTGGAGGAGGTCCCCCAGCAGTTCTCCGCGCTGGCAGGCCCGGACGAGGAGCGCGGCGTGGCCCGCGTTGCCGTTGAGACCTCCATCAAGGATCTGGATGACGCCCCCGTCGATACCTACGATGCTTACCTGCGCCTGCACCTCCTGTCCCACCGCGCGGTCAAGCCACACGGCCTGAATATGGATGGTATCTTCGGCCACCTCAATAACGTGGTCTGGACCAACTACGGTCCGTGCGCCGTGTCCGATTTCCAGATGGTGCGCGGCCGCCTAGCTTCCCGTGGCCCGGTCGTTGTTTACTCCGTGGATAAGTTCCCGCGCATGGTGGACTACGTTGTTCCTTCCGGCGTCCGCATTGGTGACGCAGACCGCGTACGCCTAGGCGCCCACTTGGCTGAGGGCACCACCGTCATGCACGAGGGCTTCGTCAACTTCAACGCCGGCACTTTGGGCGCCTCCATGGTGGAGGGCCGCATCTCCGCAGGCGTCGTCGTGGGCGATGGCTCCGATATCGGCGGCGGCGCGTCCATCATGGGCACCCTATCCGGCGGCGGCAAGGAGATCATCTCCATCGGCGAGCGCTGCCTCCTCGGCGCCAACTCCGGCATCGGCATTTCGCTTGGCGACGACGCCGTGGTCGAAGCCGGCCTCTACGTCACCGCCGGCACCAAGGTAACCGTCTTTGGCAAGGTCGCGGAAGCACTCGGCGTCGGCAATGGCGAGAACGTCAAGGGCTCCCAGCTCTCCGGCGCCTCCGGCATGCTGCTGCGCCGCAACTCCGTCTCCGGTGCGGTTGAGGCCGTGGAGTGGAAGTCCGAGGCCGTCGCGCTTAACGACGAGCTGCACAAGAATTAATACCCCCGATTCCTATAGACCAATCGGGCAAAATAAGATGGAGGGGTGACTGATAACTCCTCCACCCTCGGTTCTGGTCTGAAGGTCCGCCACCTGACGATGATGGGGCTAGGCTCCACCATCGGTGCCGGACTTTTCTTGGGCACCGGCGTCGGCATTTCCGCCGCCGGCCCCGCCGTGCTCCTCGCCTACGTCATCGCTGGCTTTCTGGCCATTTTGGTGATGCAGATGCTGGGCGAGATGGGCACCGTTATCCCCGCCTCCGGCTCCTTTTCCGAATACGCCGAACACGGCATCGGCCGCTGGGCGGGCTTTACCCAGGGCTGGATTTATTGGCTAGCCACCGTCGCCGTCCTTGGCGCCGAAATCACCGGCGCGGCCGGCTTCATTGGCTCTTGGTTCAACGTCTCGCCGTGGATCCCCGCCGCCGTCTGCGTGGTCCTCTTCGGCATCATCAATCTGCTGCGCGTGCGCAGCTTCGGCGAATTCGAGTATTGGTTCGCCCTCATCAAGGTCATCGTAATCGTGGCCTTTCTCATTATCGGCGCGCTGCTCATCCTAGGCCTCCTGCCCGGCCATTCCTTCATCGGCACCTCCGTCTTTCTAGAGGACGGCTTCATGCCCAATGGCCTCGGCGGCGTCGCGGCCGGCCTGCTCGCAGTAGCCTTCGCCTTCGGCGGCATCGAGGTGGTCGCCATCGCTTCTGCCGAATCCGAGGACCCAGAGAAGTCCCTGGTCAATGCCGTGCGCTCGACCATCCTGCGCATTTCTGTGTTCTACTTGGGCTCCGTCCTCGTCATCACGTTCCTCCTGCCCTATTCCATCCTGGGCGGTGCCTCCACGGCCGCGGAATCGCCCTTCACCATGGTTCTCGAACGTGCCGGCATCCCGGGCGCGGCCGGTATCATGGAAGTCGTCATCGTGCTCGCGCTACTCTCCGCCTTCAACTCGCAGATCTACGCCTCCTCCCGCATGATGCACTCCCTAGCCTCCCGCGGCGAGGCCCCGCGCATCTTCACCACCACCAATAAGGACGGCGTTCCCACCACCGCCATCGGCCTGTCCGTCCTCCTCTCGGCCGTCATGGTCGTGCTCAACTACGCCGATACCGGTTGGCTTCTTACCTTCATGCTCAACGCCGCCGGCGCCTCCCTGCTCATCGTCTGGGTCTTCATCGCTGTCAGCCAGCTGCGCCTGCGCCGCCAGCTCGAGGCCCTCCACCCGCTGCCCATCCGCATGTGGGCCTTCCCCTACCTCACTTGGTTCGCCCTCGCCGTCTTTGCGGCCATCGCGGTGCTCATGCTTACCGACGCCACCGCCCGCACCCAACTCCTCTCCGCCGCGGCCATGTTCGCGGTGCTCGCTCTCGCCGGCGTCATCAATTCCAAGGTTCGCGGCATCAACCCGACCTCGACGCTGCCTCTCACCTAGCCCCCTACCCCAGGGGGCTCACCTCGCCCCTTCCCTCCACCCTCGGCCACGCCCCGCCCTTGCACACCCCCGCCTTTGGCCACTCCCCGCCCTTCGCGCTCACCGGCACGAGGCGGGGTCTCTCTTTTTCATCACCTGGTGAGCGCCAAGGGCGAGCTCTGCCCACGACCCTCCCGCCGCGCTCACGGGGACCACAAATCGGGACCGCCCGGGGCCGCCGGTGAGCGCGAAGGGCAGTTATCCACAGCCGTCCAGACCACGCAGCGGAAGATTGCCCCCGAGCCCCGGGTTATCCACAGGATGCCGCGACGCGCATAGCTTCAGCCCAACACGACCGCTTAGGTTAAGCCCCATGGGGGAATGGACTACCGCGGAACTACGCGGGCAAGGTTTGAGCAAGGATGCGATTCGTCGCAAGGTACGCGAGGGGAAACTCTTTCGCGTGCATCGGGGGATTTATACCGATGAATGGACGCCCTGGGCGGTGGCGCGAGCGCTGGCGCATGGGCTCAGCCGCATCCATTTCACGGGAAAGACGGCGCAGGAGATTTACCTCGGCCGGCAGCTGACTTTTCCTCTGGAAGCGGAGGGACCGCGCACCTTGAAGGGCAAGAATTTTCGCGTTTCACACTCGCGACTTCAAGCCAGGCACAAGGTCAACGGCCTTCCGGTGGTGCAACCCTTGTGGGCCGCGCGTAGGATTTCGCGTGCGTGCAGGCCTCTTTTGGAAGAACATTACCGGGGAAAGCACGGACCCGGCCGTCTAGAAACGGACCGTCGGCGAATGCGACGCGTCCCGAATTCTCTAAAGGAGACGATTCGGCACGCTGCGATTGGAGCGGATAGCCCGCCGGAGCGCACTTTAAGCAGAAAGCTGCGCACTGTAGGAATTTTCCCAGAACACAATGCTCTCATTGCTGGGTACCGCTTTGATCTCAGGATTGGAAGGCTCCTGGTGGAGGTCGATGGCTGGGAATACCACAAACACAGCGTGGCCTTTCAAGCTGACCGCTCCAAACAAAACGCGGCCGTCGCCCACGGGTATACGGTCTTACGCTTTACTGCCGACGACATCAACTACCACCTCAGCGAAGCCATCCTGCTTATCAAAGCCACTCTTGACGTGCTAAAAGGGCGCAACCCTGAGCTTCCGACCTCAGCAGCTCAGCCTTATTGGAAGTGGCATCTATGTGTGAGACATTTGCCTAAATGACAACTATCCTTTACATTAAGACATATAAGCAAGACAGACAGTAAAGGAGACCAGATGGCCGACCATCCCAACATGGTCCGCAAGTGGCGCCGCTGGCTCGAATTATCACAAGCCGAACTCGCTGAAAAAGCCGGCGTCTCCCGCCAGACCATTGCCAATATCGAACGGGGCAATTACTCCCCTTCCGTGCACCTCGCGCTGGACATTTGCCACGAACTAGGTAAATCCGTCGAAGAAATCTTTGGAGCCGAACAACATGATTAACGCCATCGCCAACTACACCCAAACTGAAATTGAACGCGCCACTCGCGATGAATTCGAACGCGAGACGCTCTACAAAGCCAGCGCAATTGCCATCACTCTCATCCCATTCCTCGAGCTCGTCGTCGCCGCAATCCTCGCCTGGGTCCTCCCCGGCCGAATGAGCATGCTGTGCTTCCTCGCGCTCGTACCGTCCATCCTGGGCAACACGATCGGCACCGCGTGGATGCGTCAACGCGTCGCCACCCCACCGGTGGGCCGAAATTGGACCGCAATGGCCGTCTACTTCATCCCGCTCATCGCCATGTTCGTCGGCATTGCCTATAACGCCTACGCGCCTGCCGACGGCCACAACCCCGCCTCTTACCTCCTCGGCACTGCCGTCGGCGCCATCGCCGTGCTTATCCTCACCCCCTTCATCCGTCGCCGCCAGCACCGCCGCGACCAGGCTCGCCTGGATGCCGAGCTCGAAGACTAACCTCTCGGCCCTCACCCCGCCCTTCGCGCTCACCGCAGAGGGCGGGATTACTCGTTTTGTCTTCCCGGTGAGCGTCAAGGGCTAAGTCTTTCCCTTCGCGCCCACCGGGAACCAGATTTCTGCCTCCACCGCTTCTTCCAGTGAGCGGGAAGGGCGCTTTGCTTGCCGACGCCTCCCTTGCCGCTCACCGACTGCCAAAAATATCCCCGCCGCCTCACGCGGGTGAGCGCGAAGGGCGGCGGGGCTCGGGCCATGGAGCGCCGCGACCGCGTAGGCAGCAGCGCTAGGCGGGCTCTGCGTGGTCGACAACCTGCGGGGGCTTAGGCTTGGAGCGGAAGGTCCACAACTTGTTAATAACGAAGTTGATAGGCATCGCCACGATGATAGAAATCGCATTTGCCCAGTAATACATAGTGCGCAGGCCGCTGGAATCATCCAGAATATCGGCCGGCAGATGCAGCGGAGAGGTGGGATTCATTAAAAAGTGCTGGATAGCAATGGAAACGAGGAATGCCCCGAGTCCGGTAAGTAGGAACGGGAAGAAGCCGCGCAGCCAGGAAACCTTAGTTACGGATTTGAAAGTCCACATGCGGTTGAGTTGGTAGTTCCACGTATTCGCGACCAAGAAAGCGATAGTGGAATACAGCATGAACCAGCGCAGGTGAAATTGGGTTCCGAAGAGGTTGACCAGCGGGTCATTGGGCATCGCTTCGAAGAACGCCCAGCCGCATTTTTTGGCGATGACTGAGGCAACCAAGTTCACTAGGGTTCCCGAACCGCCAACGATGCCGAATTTGAGAAACTGCCCAAAATTGGACACAAAGCGCGCGACGCTGAGGTCTGCCATGGGCCGCCTTTCTAGCCAGTGATTAAATAACTACTCGATTGTAGTTCTTAAGGCCTGGGAACTGAAAAATTGACTCTCGGAATGTGATAGAGGATCTATAAAAGTTATAGCCTCGTGGAGCAGGGCGAGCGGGGTTCGGAAGTCATAGAGGTCAAGCTCACGCGGGGTGGGATAGGTATCATCGCCGAGCAGCGGGTGGCCGAGGTAATTGAGCAGCACTCGCAGTTGGTGGGTATGGCCGGTCCGCGGCCACATGGTCACCTCCCGGCCGGCGGCGCGCACAAACGTGGAGGTGGGCGTGCCGTCAGGGACGACGAGCACTTGGCGCGAGCCGCGGGGCTTGCGCATACGCAGGGCAATTTCCCGGTCCACATAAAGCGGCCGCTTGACGACGCCCCGATACCTCTTCACCGCACTCCCCTCCAGGAAGATGCGCTGGTAGGCGGCGCGGGTTTCGGGATTGCGGGAGCAGATGACGAGGCCAGCGGTCAGGCGATCCAGGCGGTGCAGAGGTACGATGCCGTCTTCGCCAAAATCTACGCGCAGGCGGGTTTGCAGCGTTTCGCGCTGGAGGCGGCCGTTGGTGGTCGTGGGCAGGAAGTGCGGCTTATCGGCCACGATGAAGTCGCGGTCGGCGTGGACCACGGAGTAGTCGAAAGGAATCGGGCGCTCCGGCGGCACCGCAGGGTGGTACCAGGCGGGCACGGGGTGCGGGAGTGCGGCGCCGGGCGGCAGCGCGGTGCCGGGCGAAAAGGGAGAGTCCCCGGCACGGGCGGCGAAGTACTCCCCTTCCTCGGGCACGCGGCCGCGCAGGACCGTTTTGCGCGGCGAAATGCCCGCGCGGGCGGGAGGTCTACCGGAATTAGGCACCGGCGAGGCGGTCCACGGCGGCATCAATGCGCTCATCGGTGCCATTGAGCCCGATGCGCACGTGCTTCTCGCCTGCTGGGCCGTAAAAGTCGCCCGGGGCCGCGAGGATGCCCCGCTCGGCAAGCCAGTCGATGGTCTCGCGGCAATTCTCGCTCCGGGTGGCCCACAGGTACATGCCGGCATCGGAGTGGTCGATGGTAAAGCCGGCGTCGACAAGCGCGTGCATGAGCACCGCACGGCGGGAAGCGTAGCGGTTGCGCTGGAGGGCTTCGGTGTCGTCGTCGTTTAGCGCGGCGACCATGGCGGCCTGGATGGGACCTGGAACGATGAGGCCGGCGTGCTTGCGCAGCTGGAGCAGCTCAGCAATGAGGTCATTATCGCCCGCGAAGAAGCCGGCGCGGTAAGAGGCCATATTCGCGGTCTTGGACAGCGAATGCATGGCAATAAGCCCGGTGTTATCGCCATCGGTCACGCGCGGATCGAGGATGGATACCGGCGGGTTATCGTCGTTCCAGCCCAAGCTCATATAGCACTCATCGGAGGCGATGATGGCGCCGGTCTCCCGTGCCCACGCCACGATGCGGCGCAGCTCCCCCACGCCAAGGACGCGGCCGGTGGGATTGGACGGCGAATTTAAAAAGACCAGGGAGGAATCCTGGAAATCGGAATCCGCGCGCAGCGGCGTGGCGCCGGCGAGCAGGGCGCCCACCTCGTAGGTGGGATAGGCCACCGAGGGGAACGCGACGGTCTCGCCGCGCATTCCCAGAAGCGTGGGCAGCCAGGCGATGGCCTCCTTGGTGCCGACCACCGGCAGGACGCGGTCAACCTGCATGTTATAGCGGCGAGTGAGCGCGGCGGCGATGGCCTCGCGCAGCTCCGGGGTGCCGGCGGTCTGCGGGTAACCAGGGTTCTGCGCGGCTGCGGTCAACGCAAGCTGCACGCCTGGGGATACGGGGTCAACGGGGTTGCCCACCGAGAGGTCAACGATTCCACCCGGGTGGGCCTGGGCCTTCTTCTTGGCGCCGGCCAGCGAATCCCAGGGGAAGTCTGGAAGCGTCTTTCCTAGCGGTGTGCGTGCCATGTCTTACTCCTGATTCTGTGGCGGAAGCGCGGCAATCATCGGGACGTCAAAGTCCTGTGGCCCAAGGGCCGCCGCTCCGCCCGGGGAGCCTAGGTCATCGAAGAAAGCGGCGTTGGCGTCGTTGTAGTCCAGCCACTCATCGGGAACGTCATCCTCGTAGAAGATGGCCTCAACCGGGCAAGCCGGCTCGCAGGCACCGCAGTCCACGCACTCATCCGGGTGGATGTAGAGCATGCGCTTGCCCTCGTAGATGCAGTCAACAGGGCATTCCTCAACGCAGCTGCGGTCCAGTATGTCAACGCAAGGCTGTGCGATCGTATAAGTCATGGAGATTCCTTGAAACTTCCTGATGTCTCGGATTTGGGATGTTTAACAGTATGTCACTTCTGCTTGAAAAATGGCCAAACGCCCCCGCCTATCCCGGCCAAAAGCAGGAGCAGGCTGAGAATATTATTGGCCAAGAGCATGTCTCCTGTCATCGGTACGAGGAGCATGAAGGCAAAAAAGCCCAGGCACCAGACGATGAGCGGGATGGCGCCGACCATCGGTGCGGGGCTCCATAGCCGGGCGGTGCGGGTGAGCACGGAGTTAAACCACCACGCAAGCAGGATGGTGATGGGAAAGGCCACGCTCGCGCCGTTAGACAGCGGAATGCGCGCAGTGAGGTAGATAACCTCGAGGAAGACCGAGAGTAAGGCACCGATGGCCAGCCACACTAGGCCGGTGACCTGCTCGCCGCGGCTATAATCCGTGCGCATTACAGGCCGCCCAGCAGGTCATCGGCCGGCTCGCCCTGGCCCAGCTGGAAGTACTCGGCGCGCAGCAGGGGCATGACCAGCAGGTTGGATAGACCATAGGCCCCGGGCACGTGCTCGGGTTCATGCAGCGCGGCCACGGCGGCCTCGGGGTTGGTGCGGGTGGTGGAGCCATCGGCCACCCAGATTTGGGAGGCGTGGGCGCGCATGGCGCAGCGCTTGGTGTCAAGGGCGGCGTCGGAAAGAGCGACGGTGACATCCGCGCCCTCGTTGGTGAAATTATCTAGGTACTCCTGGCTGGGCTTGGTCCACCCTGCCGGCGCATCGAGGGTGTCCAAACCGGCATAGTTGGCGGCGCGTTCAAAAATGCCGTACCAAATGCGCGTGCTTGGCGACGCCGCCTTCATCACCGCTTTATGCACCGCAATGTGGTCGGGGTGCCCGTAACCACCATCGGGCCCGTAGGTGAGGATGGCGTGGGGGTGAATCGCCTCGAGCTCGTCGCGCAGAAAATCGGCCGCCTCCTCGATGCGGTTGACCAGTGCACGCGGGTTTTCGTGCGAGGGAGAGCCCGCCATACCGGAGTCGCGGAAATGCCCGAAACCGCCCAATTGAACTCCCTTGACGCCCAGGGCATCGAGGGCATTGGCCAATTCGCGGGCGCGGAAACCACCGAGCTGATCATGATCGGCCAGGCCCTGATAAGGCTCGCCGATGACCTCGCCGTCCTCGCCCAAGGTGAGCGTAATGACGGTGACTTCGGCGCCGCGTGCGGCTAGAGTTGCCAGGGTGCCACCCATAAAGAGGGTTTCATCATCCGGGTGGGCGTGCACTGCCACCACGCGGTAGCCGGTTAAGTCCTTAGTCTTCATCTATCCTCCAGCGGGGCGCGGTGATAAGACCCTCGTCCCAATCATCAATGCTTTGGCCGGGGCCTACAATACCCTCCCCGAGCGCGTGGATACGCGTCTCATCCACCAAAGGCACGTAGAGGGCTTCCTTAGAGTTCACGTCGCGAATGCGGCCGAGGGCTGCCTTCGGGCTCATGGCGCCGGACAAAATCTCCTCGCGGATCTCATCCGCGTTCTCCGGGCAGATTCCGGACAGATCGCCGGCGAGCGGCTGCTTGTCATCACAGCTGAAGATATTTGCCGCGGCCACCGAGTTCAGGGAGATATCCTCCCAAGTCACCACCGCATCCACCTCGCCTTCGGGCAGGAGCTTAGAGGTGATCGTGGTCAGGCGCTCGGAGACCACCTCGGCAGCGATCCCGTGTGCTTCGAGGACGTCATAAAGCGTATTGGCCGCGGCCAAGGCGGTGGGGCTAGTGGGGTCTACCGCAAAGCGAATCGGCTTCTTACTAGCGCGGGTGCGCAGCGCAGTGAGATCCGCGTCCTTACTTATAGGGTTATTCCCGGGCTCAAGGTTGGAAGCGCGGCCGGTGGCTAAACGCGCGACCTGGTCCGTGTCAATCAGCGAGGCCAATCCGCGGCGTGCTGCCCTTTCTTCTAATGCTCCATCCGCGGTAGACATGTGCAGGCGCAGTTGGCGCGGGCGGGTCAGGGCTTTATCGGAAACATGCCCTAAAAGGCCCAGTGCCTCCTGCGAGGTTTGATCCGGGGTAAAGTCCGCGAAACCAATCTGCCCGGAGCGCAGCATATTGAGCGCCTGGGTGCTATCGCGCACTTCGCGCAGCTGAATGACGTCCACCTGCGCCGGATTAGCGCCCCAGAAGCGGTCGTTCCGGTTCAAGGTAATGACTCCGCGGCCGCGGTCCACGCTATCGACGAGGAAGCGCCCGGCCGATGCTGGAATCTTATCGGCTAAGGCAGAGCCGAAATTATCGTCCTGCAGCAGGTGGGAAGGCAGCAAATTATGGAAAAGCAGGTGCCAATCTTTCACCTTCTGGGAAAAGTCCACGGTGACTACGCGGCCGCCATCGGAGGTATTGACGGCCGATATGGCGTGGTAGCCGGCGGGATCGCGCACACCGGCGGTAGTGGTCATCTGCTTCCACAGGTAGCTAAAGTCCGCACCGGAAATGGGTGTGCCATCGGACCATTGTGCGGGCGAGGCAATGACGTAGCGCACCCGTTGCGCCACGCCCTTTGGAGCGGTGACCTCAGAGGCAGATTCGAGGATATCGGCGTCCCTTTGCCCGTGGTGGAACGCCGAGGGCAGCACCAGTTCTGCAATCTGGTCGACCAGCTCGGAGTTATTGGCCACTAGGTGCGGGTTCAATCCCGCGCGCAGAGGGTCCACGCCCACCGAGATGGTCGGGCGCTTGGCGGAGTCGGCATCCTGCGGCTGCTCTTCTTCCGGGGTAGCCGTGGTGGTGGTCTGATCTTCTTGCAGCGCGGAGGCATTATCCTCCACCACCGGTGGTGGGCCGGGGTTGGCCGCGCAGGCGCTGAGGAAGGCAAGGCTGGCGGTGCTGAGTACCGCAGCGATTGCCGACGCCGCGCGCCTCGGTGAAGCCGGATTCTTTTTCATCGCGGACTACTTTAGTCCCTCTACCCCGCCGAAACGAAGATTATTGGCGCTAGACTCGGCCATAGACCGCTACTTTTGAGGAGGCCCCAATGCTCATCTGCCAAGAAATGTTCCTTCTACTGACCAAAGACAACGGTAAGAAGGAAGACTGGGTGTCCAATAATGAGGCCGCGCTGCGCGCCACCGTACTCGCGGACCTGCTGCTGGGCGGGCACGTAGAGCTCGGTGAGAAGAAAAGGGTGGAGACTACTCCACAGCGCCCGGAGCACCCCGTGTTGGCTTGGGCTTGGGAGGAGCTGCAGCAACACAAGGCCGCCAGCATGCAGAGCCTCTTGGAGGCTTCGTGGTTTACCCCGCGGGAAATCATCGCTTTGGATTTCCACGCGAATGGACTGCTCGATGTGGAAAAGGCCAAGTGGTGGCAGATAAGCGGCGACCGCTACATCATGACGGACCTGGAGCTGGAAAAGGAACTGCGCGAGCGGTTGGTTGCAGTCCTGGAGGCGCAGCGCCCAGCCACGGTCAATGACGTCATTATTCTCGATATTCTCCGCGAGGTCAGCGGTGCCTATACCCTGCTGAAAAACGATGCGGAGGGAATGAAGCGCCGGGAGATGCGGGCACGCATTCAGGAAATCAAAAAAGAGGTCGAGTATGACAAAACCGCCTCCTCTGCGGTCAAGGCCGTAGTTGAGGAGGCGGCAGCGGTTGCGGCGATGGTGGCCACGTCAGCGGCAATCACCACCACCTAGGGTGCGGCTTTTTACTTATTCATCTGCTTCGCACGAGCAGCGGCACGCTTGCGGTCGGTAGCGGAAAGCTCAACCTTGCGCACGCGCAGGACGTCCGGGGCGACCTCGACGCACTCGTCGTTGCCACAGAATTCCAGTGCTTCTTCCAAGGAGAGGGTGTGTGCCTTGGCCAGGGTGACCGTGGCATCCGCAGTAGCGGAGCGCATATTGGTCAGCTTCTTTTCCTTGGTGATGTTGATGTCGATATCCTCATCACGGTTATTGGCACCAACGACCATGCCCTCATAAGCCTCGGCGCCCGGCTCGACAAAGAAGTTGCCGCGGTCAGCCAGCTGCATCAGCGCGTACTGGGTGATCTGGCCGGTGCGGTCAGCCACCAGGGAACCGGTCGGGCGGGACTTGATCTCACCGGCCCAGACATCCAGGCCATCAGAGATGGAGTTAGCGATACCGGCACCGCGGGTCTCGGTCATGAACTGAGTGCGGAAGCCGATGAGGCCGCGGGCAGGAACGCGGAAGACCATACGTACCCAGTCGCCCTCGCGCACGTCCATGGCCTGCATCTGGCCCTTGCGGGAGGCCAGCAGCTGGGTGATAGCACCTTGGTGCTCGGACGGGGAGTCAATGGTGAGGATCTCGTATGGCTCGTAGGTCTTGCCGTCGATCTCCTTGGTCACAACCTGCGGCTTACCAACCGTCAGCTCGAAGCCTTCGCGGCGCATGGACTCAATAAGCACGGACAGCGCCATCTCGCCTCGGCCCTGGACCTCCCAAGCGTCGGGGCGCTCGGTGGGCAGCACGCGCAGGGAAACGTTGCCGATGAGCTCTTGCTCCAAGCGGGCCTTGACCATACGCGCGGTGAGCTTATCGCCGCCGCCCTGGCCTGCCATCGGGGAGGTGTTCACGCCGATGGTCATGGAGATGGCCGGCTCGTCTACGGTGATGCGCGGCAAAGCCTCAGGGTGCTCCGGATCGGCGATGGTGTCACCAATCATGACGTCAGAAATGCCGGAGATAGCCACGATGTCACCGGCGATGGCTTCCTCGGCCGGCTGACGCTCGAAGCCGACGGTGCGCAGCAGCTCGGCGACCTTCACGGTCTTGGTGTGCTGGTTGCCATCCTCGTCGTAGTGGATCCAGGCCACCTGCTGGCCCTTCTTAATGCGGCCGGCGTAGATACGCAGCAGCGCGATACGGCCTAGGAAGTCGGAGGCGTCCAGGTTGGTCACGTGCGCCTGCAGTGGGGCGTCGACGGTAGCGGAAGGCTCTGGGAGGACGTTATAGATGACGTCGAAAAGCGGCTGCAGATCCTCGCCCGCAGGGACGTTGCCATCGCCTGGGTTCTCGGTGGAGGCAACGCCGGCGCGGCCGGAAGCGTAGAGAACCGGCAGGTCCAGCAGCTCCTCGGCGGCGGCTGCAGCTTCCTCATCCTCCAGGCCGGCGGCGATTTCCAGCAGGAGGTCTTGGGATTCGGAGACAACCTCGTCGATGCGGGCATCCGGGCGGTCAGTCTTGTTCACGCAGATGATAACTGGCAGCTTGGCTTCCAGTGCCTTGGTGAGCACGAAGCGGGTCTGCGGCAGCGGTCCCTCGGAGGCATCGACGAGCAAGACGACGCCATCCACCATGGAAATACCGCGCTCGACCTCGCCACCGAAGTCGGCGTGGCCTGGGGTGTCGATGACGTTAATAATCAGGTCCTGGCCGTCCTTGCCTAGGCCCTTGCGGTGGATGGCCGTGTTCTTGGCCAGAATGGTAATGCCGCGCTCGCGCTCCTGATCATTGGAGTCCATGACGCGGTCCGTGTGTTCACCGTGGTCACCAAAGGCGCCGGACTGCTCCAGCATGCCGTTGACCAGGGTGGTCTTGCCATGGTCAACGTGCGCGACGATGGCAACATTACGGAACTCGGTATTACTCACTAGTGGGGTTCTCCTTCGGAGGATCTACAGCGCTTGCGCGCGCGAAATTGATCTTGAACGAGCTCCCACGATACCCCCTTAAAGGGCCAAGTGCAGCATTGGGGATGGCTTTACCCCGTAACGCACCGTATAGGGGGAGCGAAATTTCTTATAGATCGCCAAAGTACTTGACACCGCCCTTGCCATCACTATCGTTACTGTAGGTAATATTGTTACAGATGTGACAACTGGGGTTTGACTCCCCCTTCCCGAGACCGCACCCAAGGAATTGATAACGTGAGCCACGCCCGCACCACCTGGCGCCTGTCCGGCCGTACCGGTTATATCGCCGCTGCCACGGCCGCGCTCATCGGCCTCGCTTCTCCGCTCGTCGCCCCTGCGCAGGCATCCGCACCGGATCTTTCTTCCTTAGTGCAGCAGGCATCCTCCCATAGCCCGCTGGACGAGCTCGGCCGCCCCAATCAGGAAACCCAGGACCGCATCCGCGCTTTTGCTGCACAACCTTGGATTCCCGAGGATGTTCGCAACGCTATCCTCTCGGGCCTCGCGTTCTTCGCCGGCGGCGGCGATGGCAAGGGCGGCGTAGCCATGCCGGAGGGCAATAACCCGAACTTCCGCCAGTTCTACTGGCCCACAGTCTCCGCACAGTGCATTGGCGGCACTAGCGATGCCATGGGCTCGGCCATCGCCGTTCCTGGCCCCACCGAAATGCCGGCACCGGGTGCAAAGTCCGGCGAAACCGTCTTCCTCTTCACCGCCCTTGGCACCCCACCGGCCGCACGAGAACAAGGCGGGATGAACGTGCAGTGGTTCAACCTTGACACCCTGCGCAGCGGCATCACCCCACTAAATAACAATGGCATCAATCAGGACGGCCCTACCACCTTGTCCGGTACCGCCCAGACCGGCAAGGGCACCGTCATCGCGCTGCTTTCTGGCGGCGTGAACACCCAGGAATCCCGCTGCAATTTTGCCCCGACCGCCGCCTTCCTTGAGGTGAAGTAAATGCCGGTGGATCTCCATCCGGTCAAGCGCGAGACCTTTAATACCGCCGAGTACACCAATATCGACCCCAAGGGGTTCCGGCGAGAGGTCGACACGTACACCGAGACGGATTTCGGCCTCTACATGGCGCGCGGGGCCGATCATCCGCGCTTCGGGTACCTGGAATCGTGGCTACTGCCCGATCTCAACCTGCGTGCGAATATCTTCCATTTCCGCCCCGGGGTGGACGTCCACCAGGACTTTTATATTGATGTGGCCGAAATCCAGCGCGATGGCGCGGTGTGGACCACCCGCGATCTTTATGTGGATCTTGTTGCCACCCGCAGCGAGCCCATTTCCGTGCTCGATATTGATGAGCTCTCTGCCGCGGCCTCCGCCGGCTTGATTTCTGCCGAGGACACAGAGAAAGCGATCGACACTACACTTGCCGCAGTCGAGGGCATTACTCGCAGCGGTGACGATGCGATGGCTTGGTTGGCGCATCAGGGAATACACTTAACGTGGTCCGATAACATCACCCTAACCCCAGAAGGATAATTTATGGCCGGTGGCCTTTTTGCCCTGCTTGACGACGTCGCCCTGATCGCCCGCTCCGCTGCCTCTAGCGTTGACGATGTGGCCGCCCTTGCGGGCAAGACCTCCGTGAAGGCCGCAGGTGTGGTAGTCGATGATGCTGCCGTAACCCCACAATACGTGGAGGGAATTAAGCCCCAGCGCGAGTTGCCGATGATCTGGCGCATTACCAAGGGCTCGCTCATCAATAAGCTCGTAATCATCTTGCCCATCGCCATGATCCTCTCTTGGATCGCGCCGTGGGCGCTCACGCCCATCTTGATGTGCGGCGGTACCTATCTATGCTTTGAAGGCGCGGAAAAAATCCTGCATCACCTTCTTCCCCACCGAGAGAAGGAAACTGAATCAGTCCAGGAAAAGGGCGCAGACGCCGAAGATAGCTTGGTCAAGTCCGCGATTACCACTGACCTCATCTTGTCATCTGAGATCATGGTTATCTCCTTAAACGAGGTCATCGACCAGCCATTCTGGATGCGCCTGGGTGCCCTCATCTTCGTCGGCATCTTGCTGACCCTGGGTGTCTACGGCGCCGTTGGCCTCTTGGTCAAGATGGATGATATTGGCATGGCCCTTAATAAGCGCCACAATGGCAAGTCCACGGTGGGCAACGCCTTGGTCAAGGGCATGCCGATCGTTCTCGATATCATCGGCGTCATCGGTACCGCCGCCATGCTGTGGGTAGGCGGCCATATCGTGGTCAAGGGCCTGCACGAATTCGGTATGGATCAGCCCCACGAATTCATCGCATCCGTGACTGAGAAGATCTCCAATGGCGCCCTGGCATGGCTGGCAGATACCGGCATGTCCATGGTCTGCGGCCTGGTGCTTGGCACAGTGGTTGCCACCATCGTAATGGCGGTCAAGGCCTCCTTTGGCAAGACCTCGGCCACCTCCGCCCAGCCGGCGGAGGCTTAAAACGCCGTAGCCCGGCTGCATAGCCGGCTACATAAATAGCATCAGCGAAACCGCCATCACGGCCATGCCGGCAATCAAGCCGTAGATAGCGTGATGGTGCTCGCCGGTTTCCTCAGCAGTGGGCAATAGCTCATCCAGCGAGATGAAGACCATAATGCCGGCGATGGCGGCGAAGCTAATGCCCATCGTCGCCGGCCCAATAACCGGCAAGAGAAGGCCGAAGCCGATGAGCGCGCCGAGCGGCTCGGCCAGGCCAGACAAGGTGGCCCACCAAAAGGCCTTCTTGCGGGAGCCAGTGGCCTCGCGCAGCGGAACAGCCACCGCAATGCCTTCCGGGATATTGTGAATGGCGATGGCCACCGCCACCGGCACCGCAACTTCCTTAGAATCCAGGCCGGATAGGAAGGTGGCAAACCCCTCGGGGAAATTGTGCAGGCCCAGCGCGCAGGCGGTAAATACGCCGGTTTTCATTAGCTTTTTGCGGCGGGCTTCTTCGGCCGTGGTGGCCGGCTCATGGGGGTTAATCTCCTCCGGCACGAGCCGGTCAATGATGGCGATGACGGCGATGCCAGCAAAGAACGCCCCGACGGCGGCCCAGGTGCCGGTGGTTTCCTCACCGAGGGCGTCGGAAAGCTGCGCAATGCCTTCCGGCAGGATCTCCATAAAGGAGACATACAGCATCACGCCGGCCGAAAGCCCCAGTGCAGCGGCCATAAAAGCCGGCCCCGGCTGGCGCCTTCCCACCGCCAAAGCGCCGCCAATCGAGGTCGATAGACCCGACAGCAGCACCAAGGCGAAGGCAAAGGCAAAGGTACTAAAAGTCATAGCTGGCACCCTACCTGCCAATGATTGTCAAGTATTAATTTTCTTCCTTATCTTCCGGTACCGGAGAGATGAACTCGCCATTCTTGATAGATGGATCGTTGTCCACATACTCGCCTGCCTCATAGTCATAGCCCACGGCGCGGCCCTCTTCGTCCGTGCGCGCGTACCAATCGGTCACCTCTGCTGCAGTGGAGTTAAAGTGCGCGCCCGTTGCGTAGTCGCCGTCCGTCGGCTCGATAGACAGGGCAAAGTTATCGCCATAATCGCGCACGCCCCGCACGATCGCATTAGAGACCGCTTCGTCCTCGTAGAAATGACGGATGGAGGCAGGATCATGACGCAGCTCGCGCACCAACGCGATGCACATGAGCACGATGATGACCGCGAAAGGCAGGGCCGTCACCGTAATAAGGTTCTGCAGGCCCTGCAGCGCATTACGGCCACCGGCAAGCAAAATGACCACGGCAATGCCAGCCATACATACCACCCAAAAGACCGTTACTGCCGGGTTGGGCTTGGGGTTGCCGCGCTGGGTGAGCTGCGAATTCACAATGGACGCGGAGTCAGCCGTGGTAATGAAGAAGACCACCAGCATGATGATGACGATGGGCGCCATCCACTCCGCTCCCGGGAAATGGTCCAAGACCTTGAAAAAGATGTCTTCTGCCGCCGGCATGGAATCAATAGTGCCATCTGGGGCGATATCGCCATCGCGGCGCTGCAGCCAAATGGTGGTACCACCCAGGATGGTAAAAGCGGCAACAATGATGGCGGAGGGAATAAGCAGCACGCCAAGCACGAACTGGCGGATGGTACGCCCGCGGGAAATCTTGGCTACGAAAACACCCACAAACGGCGACCAAGATACCCACCAGGCCCAGTAGAAGGTGGTCCAGGAGGACAGGAACGCAACCATATCTTCCCCCTCGCCCATATTGGCAGAGAGCATCTGCGGCATTTCATCGAGATATTCAATCACCACGGCCGGCAGCATATTGGCCAAGAAGGCGGTCGGTCCCACAACGAAAAAGAACAAGGCCAGCGCCATGGCCAGCACCAGGTTGATATTAGAGAGCCACCGAATGCCCTTGGCTACGCCGGAGACGGCCGAGAAGATCGTTCCGATGGACAGCACCACGATGATCACCAGCGCCGCAGCATTGCCGGTGGTAGACCAGCCGCTAACCAATTCCACGCCGCGGCCGATCTGCAGCGCACCGATGCCCAGCGTGGCGGCGGTGCCGAAGAGAGTGGCAATAATGGCCAGGCCATCGATGATGCGCGCGGGCAGGGAATCAGAGGAGCGATTGCCAAAGAGCGGCATCAGGATGGAGCTCATCAGCGGCACGCGGCCGCGGCGGAAGGAGACGTAGGCCACGCACAGGCCCACGATGGCGTAAATTGCCCAGGCATTAAAGCCCCAGTGCATGGCTGCCTGCGCCATGGCGCCCAGCACCGCTTCATCGCTCGCAGCCTCATAGGCACCAGGGCGCGGCGAAAGGTAGTAGCTCAGCGGCTCGAAGGGGCCGAAGAAGATAATGCCAATGCCAATGCCGGCACCAAAGAGCATCGCGGCCCAGCTCACCGTGGAAAATTCCGGCTTCTCCCCATCTAGCCCGAGAGGGATTTTGCCGTACTTTGAAAAGGCCAAGATGATGAGCAAAAACATCAGGAACGTCGCTAGGGCGGTAAAGATCCAGCCCAAGTTACGCATCACCCAATCGAGCGCTGCCGAAGAAGCATCGAAGACCTGCTCGGGTGCAATCACACCCCAGATTACGAAGGCGACGACCAGTCCGCCGACCACAAAAAGGATCGGCTTGTCTACTCCATACTTGACCTTCTGGTCCTCAATGGCAACGCCCGGTACCAGCGCGGGGTGGATATTATGCGGGTACATAATGTCTTTGAGAATGCGCTTGGCGTTGCGGGTGCGCTTTTTGCTTTCCTCCGAATTATTCACCCCACGCACAGGGCGGGATGAGGAAGACGGTGAAGAAGAGATGGTCCTACTCCTATTCTGTTTTCCGGGTTTCACTTTTAAGAGAGCTGTCTACACATTAATAGAAACTCGCAGGATATAAAGCTGGCGCCAGCCCTATCCCCTATATGCGTAAAATGTGCTACGCATTGTTTACCGGCCTTTAACCTTGGGAGTGACTTTCTATGGCGCTATACCCGCTCGCGACTAGTTACTTCGGCGTGGAGCATGTTGCGGTCCTCGAGCACCCAGTGCTGGGCACCGCATTGAGTATCCCCGGCGTGGCGAAGCACGCTGCGCTTGTCGACGTCTCCCTAGAACCCGATACCTACACCAACGGCTGGCGCGTTCGCTCGGACTTCGGCTTCTTAGGGTTTCTGGACGAGGTCGAGGCGGCGGAGTATCCCGCCTTGGAGCGATTGAAGGCCTCTTCTGCACAACCGCAGACGATCGCCACCGTAGAGGTAGTTGACGGCCAGGTCGAGGTTGCCGTGTCACTAGGCCTGTGGCCGTGGATGGTGCCGGTCAATGACCAACCGCAAGGAACCGCGCTGCTCTCCGGCGGACGAGGCGTGCTGATCGATGCCGCCGCCGGCGACCTATCGCCCGCCCAGCTTGAGCAGATGGGCACGCAGCAGTTTTTCGTCACACTGGACGACCTTGCCGGCACCGCGGTGGCGACCTGCGACGATACGGTTCTCGGCCCCCTCAGCGACAGTGCCGCGCTCCCTGGACTGCACGCCGCATTCGCTGCGGCAAACGGTTCTGGGGCGGGGCTTTCTGCCCGCGCCTACGCGAGCCACGGCATGCTTGCCGTCGATCTCCCCGCCGATGAGGCCACCACCGCGGAGCTCTTCTCCCCCGCTGTTCCACCGCTGCGCGTGCCCGCGCCACAACCTGCGATTCCCGCCGCTGCGCGCGCAACCACGCCGGCTCAGCCCGAGGTCTGGGAGCACACGCTCTCCTGCGAGGCCGTCGTGACGGCGCTGCCCACCGGTTCGCGCCGCCCGAAAGGGCCACAGGCCCAGCTGGCTGCACCCGCTAAGCCAGATGCGCCAGCTCAGCAGCACAATGAGCAAGCACAACAGCCGCAGGCCAGCGCCAAGCTGGCGGAGTTGGTCTCCTCCATCCCGGGAGAGCAGAATTTCAGCTGGCGTGCGCTGCCGGTAGCCGAAGAACCGGGCCGCTTTTCCTCCGAATCCGCGCGCGTGCGGGCCCGGCGCGTAGCGCGCGACACGTCCCACCACCGCGGGGGCAATCACCGCAAATAGGTGCGATGCTCAACCACAGAGGCCACGCTAGCGCAATGTGCGTTGGCCCCCGTCGCCGCGGCGAGTAATCCGCTGGGCGTCGAGGTATTCCAGCAGCGGGATGGCTACCCGTCGCGTGGTGCCCAGCGCTTTACGGGCTGCCGAAAGCGTAAAGGGTTGCTCCAGTTCGGCCAGCCGCCGGCGCGCTTCCTCCGGTGCCGAGGGCAAGAGCACGATTTCCTGCTTGAGGCGCAGAAGGCGCCCGGCGCGCTCGGCGGCGGCAAGTTCCTTTGGGCCCAGGCCCAGCTCCGTTAGGTCATCTACTTCGGGGGCCGCAAAGGGTTCTACCTTAAGCCTTTCCTCGATGGCAGCGACCCCGCGCTCCGCCGGGCCAAGGTCCGCCCGCTGCCCGGGAAGGCGCAACACTCCCTCACTGCTTTCCGCCTTCGCAGCGGCGATGGCTAGGCCCAGCAAGCCTTCTTCTTGCAGGCCAAGGGCGTCCATGGCCGCCTTGCGCGGCATTCCCGGCGCTAGGGGATGTGCGGCGGTGTGGGCATGCAGGGCGTCGGTAAGCGCGTGCTTCCACCGAGTTACCTGGGAAGCCGCAATCCACCAGTCGCGGAAGGCGATGATTCCTGCGGGCGTCGCGGCGGTATCGAAGCCATCGCGGTCGAGGTCATCTAAGCGAGCGTAGCCGACGCGACGCAGATAGCAGGCAGGATCCCTAAATGACTCTTGGCCACTGAGCTCTTCTGCGCGGCGGCGGGCGGCACCGCGCCGATTAAGCTCCGGCGGTCGCAAATCTACTGCCTCTACCCCAGCGATGACGTGCCGGCCGCCAGGACTGCGCACTACGAAACGATCAAGGAGCCGCAGCGGCAGCGGGTGTGCCAGGCTGATGCGCGCGAAATCGGCAGACAAGGGACGCAGGTGGGCCTCCACCCCGGCGGTACCGGTGTGCACGACGAGGTTATCGGGCAGCCCATCGAGATCCGCGCCAAAGGTGCGGCGGACATCGAGGTGGTCCACCAAGCGCCACGCACCCGGGGTAAGCAGCACATCGCCGCGGTGGATATCGGCGGCATCCACCCCGCGCAGGTTGACGGCCGCACGAGTGACGGGGCCGAGTGAATCCTGCGCGCGATTTTCACTATGCAGGCCACGGATCTCCACGGCCCTTTCCCCACCAGCCGTGGCCACCTTAAGGCTATCGCCCACGCGCAGGGTGCCCGCGGCAAGCGTTCCGGTAACCACGGTGCCCGCGCCCTTCACGCTAAAGGCGCGGTCCACCCACAGGCGCACGGGTGCCTGCGCATCGGGAGCGGGCACAGTGGCAAGGACCTCATCGAGCGCCTGCCGCAGCTCCGCAATGCCCTCGCCGGTAGGGGCGGATACGGGGATAATGGGGGCGTCGGCAAGCGGGGTGCCGGCCAGCTGCGTTCGGATTTCTGCGGTGCGGTCCACGGTGGCGCGGTCGCAGCGAGTTAGCGCAATAATGCCGTGCTCTATTCCCAGCGCGCGCAAGGCATCGCGGTGGTCGGTGGACTGGGCCTGCCATCCCTCATCGGCCGCCACAACAAAGAGAACGACCGGGGCCGGGCCCACGCCAGCGAGCATATTGCCTAGGAATTTTTCATGGCCGGGCACATCTACGAAAGCCACATCCGCGCCAGAAGGCAGCGTGGTCCAGGCAAACCCCAGGTCAATGGTAAGGCCGCGGCGCTTTTCTTCCTCCCACCGGTCCGGGTCCATCTCCGTAAGCGCCCGCACCAGGGTGGACTTGCCGTGGTCTACATGACCGGCAGTAGCGACGACGTACACCTAGCCCACCGCCTTAATAGCGGAAATAACCGCGGCGTCGTGGTCGGCAGGAACGCAGCGAATATCCACCAAGCAGCGGCCCTGATGCACGCGGCCTACTACGGGCGGGTTCTGGCGGCGCAGCGCGTCCGCATAGGGCTCGGGCAGGCTCACCGCGAAGCCGGGCAGCGGGTACTCGGGCGCCCCGCCACCACCCACGCGGCCATCGTGAGGTACCACTTCTGCCCCGACTGCCTGCGCGATGGCTTCCGTGCGCTCGCGGTGGGTCTGGGGATCAAGGTGGAGGGCATCCTGCACCGCATTCGAGGGCGTCGAAATGGCCGCCTCCAGCGCGTTGAGGCGCAGCTTATCTATGCGCACCGCACGCGCCAGCGGGTGCTTCTTCACCGCGGCAATCGCGTCCTTGGTGCCGAGCAAGATTCCTGCCTGCGGACCGCCAAGCAGCTTATCGCCGGAGGCTATGACGATATCGGCGCCGGCGCGCAGCTGGGCCTGAATATCTGGTTCTTCTGGCAGCGCCGGGTCATGGGTGAGCAGGCCGGAGCCCAGGTCCACGATGAGTCGCGTATCGTGCTCCACCGCTAGGCGGTGCAGTTCCTCTACCCCGACTGCGGAGGTAAACCCCTCGATGCGGAAATTGGAAGGATGCACCTTCAAGATGGCGCCGGTGTTATCTCCCAGAGCGCGTTCATAATCGGCCAGGTGTGTGCGGTTAGTCGCCCCTATTTCTTTGAGGCGCGTGGCCGTGGACTCGATGAGCTCGGGCAGGCGAAAGCCAGCTCCGATCTCAATGAGCTCGCCGCGCGAGATGATGACCTCTTTGCCGGGAGCGAGCGCGGCGGTGGCCAGGAGCAAGGCGCTGGCGCCGTTATTGACCACGAGGGCATCTTCTGCACCGGGGCAGGCTGCGAGCAGCGCGGCCGTGGCTCCGGCGCCGCGATTTCTGGATCGTTTGCCCGAGCCCAAGTCCATTTCCACATCTGTATAGGAGGCAGCGGCGTGCAGGGCCTCTACCGCGGCGCTGGGAAGCGGGGCACGCCCTAAGTTCGTATGAATGATGACGCCGGTGGCGTTAATGACTGGGTGCAGGGAATGCGTATTCTTTTGTTCCAGGCGCTGCGCAATTTCTGCGGGTATATTGCTGACCGGCAGCGGACCGCGGCGCGCTTGGGTGACTGCGCCCTGGATTATCGCGCGGATGGTGTGCTCGGCTAGGCGCTGACGCGCGGATTCTACTTCCGGCAGCTGGAGCAGCTCGTCCATGCGGGGAATATTCCTGCGGGGGTCCGGGCTAGCAGCAGGCGTGGGCGTGGGCACTGTGGCATTCCTCCTTGCGCGCGAGTGGCGGAGACGGACAGGAATCGAACCTGCCAGACCGAGATACTCGGCCTCACCGGTTTTGAAGACCGGGGCGCCCACCAGGACACGTACGCCTCCGTGTGCTCACCTTACACGGGCATTCCCCGGTGCCGGCACACCTGTCACGCAATACATCCACCATGCCGCTCCGAGGTGGAAACCTCGGCGCCCTATGTCCTATCGCCACACACAGGTTCCCTACCTTGCTGTGCAGACAAATAGTTCCTCGGGATGAGTAAAATGGCGATATGACCGAAGATATTAAACTCACCTCTTTCGCCGCAGGCGGCGGTTGCGCCTGCAAGATTCCCGCTGGCCAACTTGAGTCTGCCGTCGAGGGCCTGATAGGCAAGGCCGACCCTAACGTGCTGGTTGGCCTGGACGATGGCGATGATGCCGCGGCCGTCAAAATCCAGGACGGCCTAGCGGTAATTTCCACCGCGGATTTTTTCACCCCCATGCTCAATGACCCCTACGATTGGGGGCGAGTGGCTGCGGCCAATGCGCTGTCTGATGTCTATGCCATGGGTGGCACCCCGGTTACCGCCATTAACCTGGTGGGCTGGCCCAATGAAAAGCTCGGACTCGATGTGCTGCGTGAGGTCCTGCGCGGCGGCATGGATATAGCCACCGAGGCCGGCATTTCCGTCACAGGTGGGCACTCCATCACCGCGCCCGAGCCACTGTACGGCATGGCCGCCACCGGTATCGTCGCCCCCGACAAGCTCATGCGTAACGACGCCGCCGAACCTGGCCTGCCCATCACCCTAACCAAGCCCATTGGCGTGGGCATCCTCAACAACAAGCACAAGGCTACCGGCGAGGTCTCCCAGGCCGCGGTCGATTCCATGACCACCTTGAACCGTGAGGCCGCCCGCACCGCGGTGGAGGCGGGCGTGCGTGCCGCCACGGACGTCACCGGCTTCGGGTTGCTCGGCCACCTGTACAAGATGTGCCGGGCCTCCGGCATCGCCGCGGAGCTCGACTTTTCCGCCGTGCCCACCGTCGAAGGCGCAAAGGAGGCGCTGGCGGAGGGCTTCATCCCCGGCGGCTCTCGCCGCAATCTCGACTGGGTGCGCCCACACCTCGATGCCTCCTTGAACGAGGAAGAGCTGGTGCTGCTTGCCGACGCCCAAACTTCCGGCGGCCTCCTCCTCATCGGCGAGGTACCCGGCTACCCCGTCATCGGCCATACCACCGAGCGCACCGGCAATGCCTATATCAAGGCCTAAGATGCAGCGGCAGGTCCCTTTTCTCCTCGCCCTTTCCTCCACCACCCTTGCCGCGGCGGGGCTGGTGGGGTGCTCGTCCGAGCAGGCATCGCCAAGCGGATGCTCCCCCGTTGGTATTGCCGCGGTGCGCGAGACCCTGCCGGATTCGCTCGCTAAGTCGAGGCTCGATTCGCACTCCACCGACGAGGATGAACACTCCTTCTCAGTGCTCTACCGTGCACAGGATAAGGAGCAGGTCAGTCTGCTGGGGACGAAGTATGAGGCCGAGGGCGCGCCCGTTTGCCCCGATGACCCCAATGAGGCAGCGCAGCGCTACTTAGAGCTACTGCACGACGACCTCGATGCCCAAAACGCCGCCCAGCAACGCCCCGCCAATGAGTACTCCCCCTTCGAGTTCACCGCCGCTGATAGGCGCTTTTATTGCTCCGCCTGGCCGGTCGAAGAGTCAGTGTCTACCACGTGCGTCACCACCGTGGGCGATGTGGCGCTGAACTACTACCTCCACCGTGATGGCCGCGACCCCGCAGCCGAGCAACAACGCATGGAAGACATCGGCGCGGCGCTCGCCCCCGCCCTGCAGGACCTGGACTAGTCCGGGCTCACCACATCGTGGTCGAGGCCCTGCCCGCGCCGGCGCCTTTCCGCCCGGCGCTTCTGCGGCCCGATGGTAGTCTCCGGATTCTTCACCGCTTCCAGCCCGGCGTTAAGCACGCCAAAGCGCGTGCACGCCGAGCCTGCCAGGAGCGATAGCCCCGCAGCCACAGAGACTGCCCGCGACTTCGTCACCGCAGCCACTGCACTACCGACACCACCGGCCGCAATGAGGTATTCCGAGGCCTTCATCAACGTGCCTGGCTTTCCCTCGTGCAGTGCCTGGCGCGGTTCTGGCTCCATGCCTTCCTCAAGCACCTTGGTCGCTGCCAGATCGCTGGCCGCCGCGGCCATACCCAACACACGGGCCGGTCCCGCGTGCTCGACCGGAGTGGTCACCATAGCCAGGCCTGACGACGCCGCACCCGCCGAGGAAACGAAAACATACGGCAGGTGCTTTTTCATGTCATTCCACACCGGGTTCGAGGTATTGGACAGCAATACCGCGGTATAACCCGCAAGCGGGCCGCCAAGCACGCCCGTGACCGCGCCCGCCGGCCCGGCCGATTTCTTTAGCACCGTACGCACAAACTTCGGCAGCGGCAGCTTGTGGCCAGTCGCCGCATCTACTTCCGCGGCGGCAGGCAGCGCAGCCGCGCTGGCAAAGCCCGACAAAATCCACGAGCCCATGGACATTGGCGAGGTCACCTTGAAGACGCGGAACATGTTCAATGCGCGTTCCGGACGGCCCAAATCCAGAATCAAAAAGACCGATCCCACGGCCGCCGCGCTAAAGGCAGAAAGGCGCGTGGTACGACGCAGCGGCGCATTGCCCACCGCCTGTGCGCCGGCGGCCAAGAGCCCCGAGCCACCGCTCACGCCGCCCAAGAAGAAGTAAGCGCCGATAGGCCATTCCCACGGCGGAGCCTTCACCACTGGTCGGCCATAGTAAGACGAGAACTCGAAGTCCTGCGCCATGCGCTCCTCTTTGGAACCATCCTGCGCACCCGCGCCTGGACGCTTCCGCTTCTTCTTCGGTTTCGTACCGTCGAACTTCCGGTAGCGATTGCGGCGCTCCGGCTGCGGTGGACGGTACTCATCAAAGTTGCTCATTTGCGTCCCCCAATCAGGAAAGAACCAGCCACGGCCAGCGCCATGCCACCGATAGCCTTGACTGCGGTCTTATACATCTGCGGCAAATCGGCCGTCGGCACGCGCGGGTCCGGCGGCAAACCGTAGACCTCAGGTGAATCCAAAAGCAGGAAGATGGAGCCGGTTCCGCCCACGCCATCGTCCTGGTTGGCACCGTAAAGGCGGGCCTCGGTAAGGCCTTGCTCGTGCAATACGCGCACGCGTTCCTTGGCGGCGGCCACCATCTCCTCGTACGGGCCGAACTGAATGGAATCAGTAGGACAGGTCTTAGAACATGCTGGCTGTTCGCCCTGCTTCAGGCGGTCGTAGCACATGGTGCACTTCTGGGCCACGCCCAAGTTCTTGATCGGCATCGCCTCGCCCGGCGTATGGTCCGGGCCCTGCGGGGCAAGTTGCTTGAGTTTTTTCAACACGTTGACACCGGCATGGGAATTATCCACGTAATCCACCGTGGCCGTCTTGTCATACTTCAGCGCCACACCGCCGTCATCGCGGCGCTCGATGACGCCAAACGGGCAGCCGGCCACGCAAGTGCCGCAGCCATTGCACACATCATCCTGGACCACAACGGTGCCAAACTCGGTGCGGAACAGCGCTCCGGTAGGACACACGTCCAAGCAGCCTGCATGCGTGCAGTGCTTACACACGTCCGAGGACATGAGCCACCGGAACGTATCCGTATCCGGCGGGGTGGTATCAACCTCTGGGGCCTGCGCGCCTACCGAAGGCATACCCAGGGAAATGAGATTCTTTCCCTCCTCCCGGGCTTGCTCGATGCGGTCATTGTTTTGCTCCACAAAGGCCACGTGCCGCCAGCTATTTGCACCCAGTGCGCCAGTGTTGTCATAGGAATCACCCGTGACGTCATAGCCTTCTACCGGGTTGCGGTTCCACTCCTTGCACGCCACCTCGCAGGCCTTACACCCGATACACACGGAAGTGTCGGTGAAAAAGGCCATGCGGCGGTACTTGTCGTAGCCGTGCCGGTTCGCGTTTTCGGTCAGAAGATTTGTCATTTACTTACCTTCTTCGCTTTCCTCGCCCTTCTCGCCGTGCTCATCCGCGTCCGCGGGCTGCTGCGGCTCTGGGTTATAGGTGAAGGAATCATCCACGGTGAGCAGATCATTACCGGAATCCAGGTTCAGGTGCGCGCGCTTCTGATACTCCTTGAGCATCTCTACACGGGCTTCACCGCGCGGGCGACGCCCCGGCTGGATATCGCAAGCGCCGATCTTGGAATTCTGGATGAATACGTTCGGCTCCAATGTAAGGCCCAGCAGATCATTGGCGCCATCGCCTGCAACGGCCGTGGAATCGGACTCGCCATAGTGATACGGCAAGCCGATCTGGTGGAACTCCTCACCATTGATCTTCATCATCTGCATGCGGTCAGTGACCAAGACCTGCGCCTCAATGACGCCGCGGGGCGAGATGATCGTGGCCCACTTGCCGTTTTCCAAGCCACGCTTTTCTGCCAAGGCCTTATCGACCTCGCAGAATAGGCCCGGCTGCAACTCCGCCAGGTACGGCAGGCGGCGCGACATCGCACCCGAGGTATACATCTCGGTGAGACGATAGGTGGAAAAGACAAACGGGAACACCTCCGAACCCGGCTCACCAGGTTCTGGGCGCGACAGGTTGTCTGGGCGCTTGATGGTCAGGCGCGTCGGCGATTGCTGTTGCTTGTACAGCACGTTGTGCACCGGGGACTCGTGCGGCTCATAGTGGGTGGGCAATGGGCCGTCGGAAAGCCCGGTCGGCGCAAAGAGCCAACCGCGGCCATCCGCCTGCATGATGAAGGCATCGGTGCCGTCGAGGGCATCCGGGCCCACGGCGTCGATCGGAGCCTTGTAGTCCGGGGACTTGGTAGCCGGGAAGTCCGGCACGTCATCGCCAACCCATTTACCCTGGTCGGCGTCCCACCACACATACTTCTTGCGCTCCGACCACGGAGTGCCGTCCGGCTTCGCCGAAGCACGGTTGTAGAGCAAGCGGCGGTTGGCCGGCCATACCCAACCCCACTCGGGAGCTACCTCGTTTTGTTCCGAACCCGGAACCTTGCGCGCGGAATGATTAATGCCGTCCTTAAACACGCCGGTGTAGATCCAGCAACCACCGGAGGTACTGCCATCGTTCTTCATCTCCACGAAGGCAGGCAAAAGCTCGCCCTTTTTCGGGCCCTCTAGGTAGTAGCCGTTGATCTCCTTGAGGATATCCTCAGAATTCGGCTCGCCTTCCTCGGTTTCCACATAGTCCCACGTGACTTTCTGCAGAGGAATATCTCGCGGATCCGTGGAATCGCGCAGGCGCTCCTTGATCTTCCTGCCCAGTTGGTAGAAGAACCACAGGTCACTTTTCGCATCGCCTGGCGGCGGTGCTGCCTGGAAACGCCATTGCAGCATGCGCTGCGTCTGGGTAAAGGTTCCCGCCTTTTCCACGTGGGTGGCCGCCGGCATCAAGAAGACCTCAGTGCCGATGTCTTCGGTCTTAAGCTCGCCGTTTTTAATCTCCGGCGAATCCTTCCAGAAGGAGGCGGTCTCAATCTCCTGGAAATCGCGTACGACCAGCCACTTCAGCGCCGCCAAGCCGCGGCGCTGCATACCGCCGTTGGACTGCGCCACGGCCGGGTTCTGGCCAAAGACAAAGTAGCCTTCCACCTGCTCATCCAGCATGGCCATGAGCGTTTCATAGGTCGAATGCGCACCAGAAATGCGCGGCATGAGGTCATAGCCCCATCCGTTGTCCTTGGTGGCTGCATCGCCCCAGTAGGACTTCATCAGCGAGACCGCATAGTTCTCACCGATCTGCCAAAAGCCCTTCTGCGACTCATTACGGATTCCATCAACGAACTCTGGCCAGCTTTGCTTGTCGACGCTCGGCATCGGCAAATATCCCGGCAAGGAGTGGAACAGAGTCGGGATATCGGTAGAACCCTGAATTGAGGCGTGGCCGCGCAGCGCCATAATGCCCGAACCTGGGCGACCCACATTGCCGGTGAGCAGCTGCAAGATGGCCGCGGTACGAATAAACTGCGCACCCAGAGTGTGCTGGGTAAAGCCCAACGCATAAGCAAAGCAGGTGGTGCGATCCGGCGTGGAATTCCGCGCGATCGACTCCGCTAGGTAATAGAAGTCCTCCTGCGCAATACCGCAGGTCTCCTCCACTACCTCAGGCGTATAGCGCGCGTAGTGCCGCTTGAGAATCTGGAAGACCGAATTCGGATGCTCTAGCGTCTCATCGCGTTCCACATTCCACGACGCACCCTCCGGCTTCTGCACGTATTGCCACGAATCCGTGACGTACTTACCGGTCTCTGGATCATAACCAGAGAACAGACCGTCCAGATCTTCGGTGTCCTGGTAGTCCTCCGAAATGATCATCGGCGCATTGGTATACGCCACCACGTAGTCATGGAAATACAGGTCATTGTCCAGCAGGTAGTTAATGACTGCGCCCAAAAGCACCACATCCGTACCGCCGCGAATGCCAATGTGGCGATTCGCAAAGGCAGACGTGCGCGTATAACGCGGATCCACGTGAATGATGCGGGCACCACGCTTCTTGGCTTCCACCACCCACTGGAACCCCACGGGATGGCACTCGGCCATATTAGAACCCTCAATGACGATGCAGTCCGCATTCGCCATATCCTGCAGCGGTTGGGTTGCGCCGCCGCGGCCAAACGAAGTTCCTAGACTAGGAACAGTGGCGGAGTGTCATATACGCGCCTGGTTCTCGAGCTGAATCGCACCAGCGGCGGTAAAAAGCTTCTTGATGAGGTAATTTTCCTCATTATCTAAGGTCGCACCGCCCAAACCGGCAATGCCCATCGTGCGGTTGAGCGTGCGACCTTCATCGTCCACATCCTGCCAACCGTTCCGGCGGGCTTCCAAGAAACGATCCGCAATCATCTCCATCGCGGTATCTTCATCAAGATCCTGCCACTCCGTCGAGTACGGCGCACGATACTTAATCTTGGTAAGGCGCGTAGCGGAGTTAATCAACTGCTCCGACGCAGATCCCTTCGGGCACAGGCGTCCACGAGAAATGGGCGAATCCGGATCGCCCTCCACCTGAATGACGCGGTCATCTTTGACATATACGCGCTGCGAGCAACCAACCGCGCAGTACGGGCACACCGACTGCACTACGCGGTCCGCTTCCACGGTGCGCCCATGCTTATCTTTACTCTTTTGAGACTGCGTATTGACGTCCCTTCCGAAGGGATCGCCACTGCGCAGCTGGCGCACAACCGGCCAGTTGAGAGGGCTAAAGCGAGACATGTCCTTTAATCTATATTTCACCGATTAAAAAAGCCACAAAGGCTACCCTAACTAGCTTGCACCGCCCAGAGTGCCCGCTTAATCCCCCCAACGATGTCCGCCAGCTCCATCATGGGCTTATCCGTTTTCTCCTGCTCTGTAATGAACGGGACGTGGACAAATCCTGCGCGCACCTTCGCCCCTGCGAAGTGATGCAAGAGACCATAGAGCAGCTGGTTACACACGAAAGTCCCGGCCGTATTCGACAACCGCGCCGGAATATCCTCCATTGCCGCAACCATTTCCTTTACCGGCAGCGTAGAGAAATATGCCGCCGGGCCGCCTTCCACAACCGGTACATTCACCGGCTGATAACCCGCATTATCAGGAATATCGGCATCCATAACGTTAATCGCGACCCGCTCTGGGGTGATATGCGCCCGCCCACCGGCCTGGCCCAAACATACAATTGCATCGACCGCCGAACCCTCCGCGGCCTCAATCGCCCGACGCAGCGATTCCCCGAACTTCGTCGGGATCACCAGCTTGATGAGCTCCGCGTCTCCAATGCGATCCGGTAGTTGCTGAAGAGTTCGTTCCGTGGGGTTTATGCTCTCTCCGCCGAAGGCGTCGAATGCGGTTACGAGGATTTTCATGCTGCCAGTATTCCAGATCCCCGGGCCCTCCCACCCTTCGCGCTCACCAGCAACACCTGAATGGCGCTTCCCCCTAGTCTTGGTGAGCGGCAAGGGTGTAGGCCAGATTCTCCCCCCTTCCCTCACGCTCACCGGGAATGGTGGTCCAAGTACTCGGGAGCCTGCCCGTGAGCGCGAAGGACGAGGGTACCTAACCGATCTGTTGCTTGGTAGTGCAGTCGATCTTCGCGTATGAACGTCCATTCTTATCTACTGACGTCATGGCATAGTTTCCACCATAAGCGCGGCACCCAGTGTAGTTATCGACCACCGACGCCGGCTGAGGTGCGGGCTGCTGCTCGGGGGCTTTATAGTCAGCCACCTCGTCATGCGTTGGCTGCTCCGCTACCTCTACTTCCGGCGCGTCGCGTTCCTGCTGGCGAATCTCTTCTTGCCGCTGCTCTACACGGCGGCGTTCTTCTTCCTGGCGCTCCTTTTCACGCCTCTCTTCCTCTCGCTCTTTCTCCTCCAATTTCTCGAGCTCTTCGCGGGTTTGTTTCTCCTTCCCCTCAAGCTCGCGTTCCTTCTTCGCGGCAATCTCCTTGGGAGCATCCGGATACGCTGCTTTCTGGAAGGTGCTTCGATCATCTTTGTGGCGAGTCAGAACCGCTAATCCGGCCTTCGCAGCTACTGACTTGTCCAATACATCCTCGTACCCTGCAATATCAGCTTCCCCGAAAGCTGCAAATGCTGCCGCCGCAGCTTCAGCGCCGCTAAGCGCTTCGGCCATGTCCTCATCGCTGGAAACCTTGCACTCGTCCGAGACCCCAAAGATCCCTTCGCCGGCGTCTTTAGGGCCGCGTTCGGCATTGTGCACTTCGTCGTAAAACTTGTCGTTTTCGCCAAATACAACCGCCGTGGCCAGCCCTTCGGCCGCGACATCCGCGTTAATGAAGTCATCGTCAATAAAGACACCGGCAAGAGTGCGGCCATACTTGTCAGTCCGCTCGGAGTCATATTCCAACCGAACCCCCGTCCCCTTTGGCAGCCGTCCTTCCAAGTACTGCTTCGCTTCCTCCGCGAGACACTCACTCGGTTCGCCATTATGGCCGATTTCCGGCGTATCAATATTAAGTAGCCGAACGCGGGTATTTTCGCCGTCTATGTCGACGTCAATGGTGTCACCATCGATCACTCGATTGACCACCACGGTATCTTCATCACCGCCGCCTAAAGCAACGGAAGCCACTGCGCCAACTGCGAAAATGCCAACGAGAGGTTTAACCCAGCCCATGAATGTTCCTCCTGAGAAAGATAAAGAGAGTAGCTACTTAAAGTTAGCAATGGGACACGCGTGGCAGCTCAAGCTCCCCTCCCTTCGCGCTCACCAGCACCATAAAGCCAGCGCAAATCCACCTTTCCGTGAGCGCGAAAGGTGAGGTTGCGGCCACGGCAAAGCACTCGCACTTTGTACCTACAGACGTAGAAGGAATAAGCTGAGCGATGTTGAAGTTGAACAGGACAGTATCTGGAAAATAGTCCGATCTGTCCATTTTTATTTTCAAAGGAATCTTTATGTCCCAACAAGAATCTTCGCACTCCAAGCTTCCCGGCTGGGCCACGGGATTCGGTGCTCAGGTCATCGCGGGCCTCATCATCGGCCTTATCCTGGGCTTCATTGCCTCCGGCATGGATACCGACCCAGATAACCCGGGCTGGTTAACCACCCTGCTCACGGGCGTCGGCAGCGCCTACGTCCAGCTGCTCAAGGTGATGATCCCGCCACTGATCTTCGCCGCTGTTGTTACCTCCGTCGCTAATCTGCGCAAGGTTGCCAACGCCGCGTCCCTGGCAATTTCCACGCTTGTATGGTTTGCCATCACCGCATTCTTCTCCGTCTTGACGGGCATCATCGTCGCCGTCGTGATGAAGCCGGGCATCGGCACGAGCATCGATGCTGCCACCGCGCAAGACCCTTCCCACGTCGGCTCGTGGACCGCGTTCTTTGAGCAGCTTCTGCCCCAGAACTTCATGGGCCTTACCGCCTCGCTTTCCGACGGCGAAGTATCCCTCAGCTTTGGTGCCCTCCAGCTCCTCGTTATCTCGCTGACCATTGGTATCGCCGCCGTCAAGACCGGCAAGTCTGCTGAGCCTTTCCTGCGCTTTACCGAGTCCTTTCTGAAGGTCATTCAGGTCATCCTGTGGTGGATTATCCGCCTTGCCCCGATTGGCACCGCGGCCCTCATCGGTAAGGCCGTAGCTACCTACGGCTGGGATGCACTGGGCTCGCTGGGCAAGTTCGTCTTGGCCATGTACGTCGGCATGGGCCTGGTATTTGCCGTGGTCTACCCGGCAGTACTGAAATACAACAAGATCCCGGTCATCGGCTTCTTCAAGCGCGTGTGGCCCGTGACCTCCCTGGGCTTTGTCACCCGTTCTTCGATGGGCGTCATGCCAGCTACCGAGCGATTCAGTGAAAAGGCTATGGGCGTTCCATCCGAGTACGCTTCCTTTGCTATTCCGCTGGGCGCAACTACCAAGATGGATGGCTGCGCTTCCGTATACCCAGCTATCGCTGCCATCTTCGTCTCCCAGTTCTATGGCATCGACCTTGACTTCACCCAGTACCTGCTCATCATCTTCGTGTCCGTTATCGGTTCCGCCGCTACCGCAGGCACCACCGGCGCAACGGTAATGCTCACCCTGACGCTTTCTACGCTCGGCCTGCCACTGGCCGGTGTTGGTCTCCTGCTTGCCATCGAGCCAATCATTGACATGGGCCGTACCGCACTCAACGTCACCGGACAGGTGCTGTGCGCCACCATCGTGGCTAAGCGCGCCGGCATCCAGGACAAGGCAACCTGGGATGCTGCCGAGAACGGCGTCAAGCACATTATGGATTCTGACTCGGCCGAGACCATCGGAGTCAAGGCTTAAACCAGTCTCCTAAAAGGCAAAAGAAACGCCCGCAAGGTAATCCTTGCGGGCGTTTAGCTATGCGCTTTTACTTCTTGAGGCCGTCAACACCATCGGTGTCGATCTGCTCCTTGCGCAGCTCCTCAGTGTGAGTCTCGGTGTCGCGAACGGTGTCCTTCTTCAGGTTGATCTTCTCAACCGGAACGGTTTCCTTGTTCACGTTTACGCGCTCCTCGTGCAGGGTGACGGAAGCTTCCTCGGAGTCACCGGAGATAGCGCCGTTGTAGTTCTTGGCATCCTCAGCGTTGATCGGAGTGCGCTCGACGCGAACCTCTTCGCGCTCGACCGGAACCTCGACGCTCTCGGTGTCAGTCACAACGTACTTGCGCAGGCGAGCCTCACCGGTAGCCACGCGCTCCTTGTTGACGTTGAGCTGCTCCTCGGAACGGATGAGCTCGCCATCGTTGTTGGTGCGTGCAGCTGCAGCGTCATCAGCTACGCCAGCCTTGCGCTCGGTAGCAGCAGCGTCGGTGGTGTGGGTGTCTGCCTTCTTCTCGTCAGCATGTGCACCAGCAACGCCTGCACCAGCAGCGCCAGCACCAGCAGCGCCAGCACCTGCGGTCAGGTTGTGATCCTTGTCAGCGCCAGCCTGAACGTCGCGCTTGGAGTCAAGGTTGGAATCCTTGTAGTCGGTAACGTCGCGTGCGTTATCCAGACCGTAGTGCTTGAAGATATCGGACTGTGCCTCAGGGGTCAGCGGCTTATCAGAGTCGAAGTCCGGAGCATCCTTGATACGGTCCTTGGAGAAGCCCAGCTTCAGGTCATCGCCGGAGAAGTCGTGTCCACGCAGCGGAACCAGGCTGGAGTTCATGCCGAACAGGCCGTGGTTAACCTCAACGAAGGTAGGCTGGCCGGACTGGTCATCAACGAAAACCTCGTTAACGTCGCCCAGCTTCTCGCCGTTCTTGTCGTATGCGGTTGCGTTAAAGAGGTCCTTAATGTTCTTACCCATTGTCAGTAAATCCTTTCTGCTATTGGTATAGCTATCTTCAAGCAAACAAAAGGACATTTTCTAACCCCAACACGTGGAGTGTGGGGGTGAAAATCTCCAATTGATTGCTGTGACAACCACCATACGGAGAAATCAAAATTTTTCGACCGCTAGCGGAGATTTTTCTCGAGTTTGTTCACCAAAGCCAAGCTTCATGCAGCTCAGAAAGGTTGGTAACAGTTCTATAACATCGGAAAATCTGCACCATAAGCACCCGAACCGAGGAAACCGGATGTCGATTCCCTCGCCCGCAGCGCCCTAGCCGCACCCCTTCACGATCTCCAAATCGTCCACTGTTCACCACACCCCCGAAATGTGGTGACAGCTACCCCACAGAGTTCTTTAACGAGGGTGTACTTTTCTCCCAATATCCACAGGCGGTATACAGGCCCGTACACCCGAACAGGCCTACACACATATTGGTCTAGTGCGCATTCACCTCAGCTGTCGGCAGAAAGCTGAGAAGATTAAGTCTTAGCGGAATAGGTACGGACGCCGATTTTCCAGGCCGGCTGGTTCCACATGAATGAACGCACTGCAGCCTGGGTAAAGCTCGTCGAGGGCAATTTCCACTGCGTCTGCAACCTCGTGAGAGTGCATGACGCTCCACTCCCCTGGCACCTCCATGGTCAGGTACACCAACCGCTGGCGGCCAGAGGCCACGGTGCGACGATCTGTGAAGTTTACCGAGTGTTCCTGCTCCAGCCGAACTAGGAGCTGCCTAATGTTCTGACGCTCGTCGTCGGGAAGCGCCTCAGAAAGCAGGCTACTCACCGAATCGCGCAGGAGGCTATAGCCCGTCCATAAGATATTGATGCCCACTGCGAGCGCCACTACAGGATCCAGCCACCACCAGCCAGTAAGGAATACGGCGGCGATGCCGACAAGGACGCCGACGGAAGTCCAGACGTCGGTAAGCAAATGGTGCCCATCCGCCTCCAAGGTGGCGGAACGGTAGCGCTTACCTGCATGTATGAGCGCGATACCCACCGCGCCGTTGAGCACGGACGAAAGCGTTGACAACGCCAAGCCCCAGCCCGGCTCTTCAATCGGCTGCGGAACAAAGAAGCGTTGGATCGCCGTGTACACGATCATGCCGGCCGCAATAAAAATCATTGCGCCCTCTACCAAGGCGGAGACATACTCGGCTTTGCCGTGGCCAAACTGGTGATTATCGTCGGCCGGCTTAGAGGCAATCCGGAGGGCATAAAAGCCGGCGACGGCCGCGACGAGATTCACGAGGGATTCGAAGGCATCAGAGAGGAAGCCCACCGAGCCGGTAAACCACGCGGCCAAGGCCTTGAGGATGATGGTAGCCACAGCGGCGGCGATGGATAGCTGCATGAAGCGCTCAAGAATGCGCTGCTCTGAGCCTATGGAGGACATAGTCACTTCTCCCTTCGGTTCGGTTGCGGACCGAAGGTCTCGTTCACGGCCGCGGGCACTGCGGGCGCTGGCTGGCCGGGCTAAACGCCAGTATGTCGACCAGTCATCTCGGAATTAACCGAGGGAACTACTCCCCTTCTGGAAATCCTAACTTTATAGGGCATGTGACACCGGCGCAAGATCGAAAAAAGGGGTTAAGTAGCAAAAAGTGTGTCTGAGTTACAGCGATCTTGCTGCTCAGGCTGGGTAAATCGGGCGGATATAAGGTCTTTATGCTTATATCCGCCCGTTTCGTGTTCAATCCATCGGAATGGCACCCGCATGTGCTAGCCGGGGGTTGGTGTGCTTTCCGGGTGAGTAAAAACAGACCACGATGCCCGGTATGTGCTGGGCAAATGAAGAAAAACGGAACCACATCCAAAGGCACAACCAGGTGGCGGTGCAAAGACCCGAACTGCGGCAGCTCCACGACACGAACTCGCACCGATCTCACGCAGGCCCGCAACTTTAAAGCCTTCGTCTCTTATGTCACCTCCACAGCGACGTTGTCTGAACTCGCCGGGCAACAAAGGGTGAGTCGTTGGACACTTGATCGCCGATTCGAACCGTTTTGGCTCATCGACGTCCCCAACGACGGTGCCCCGCAGCGCGTCTACGATCAGATCTTCATCGACGGCACCTACACCGCGGCTGGCTGCCTACTTGTGGCAGCCAGCCGCGACCACGTCATTGCGTGGCACTGGACCAAACACGAAACAGCCCACGCATACACGCAGCTACTTCGCAAAATCGCCGAGCCACTCTGCGTCGTCCTCGACGGCGGACAAGGCGCACTCACCGCGATTAAAGCCTGCTGGCCAAACGTGATGATTCAGCGTTGTCTCGTCCACGCACAACGCGTCATCCGCCGCTACACCACCTCACGGCCGCGCACCGACGCTGGCAAAACCATCTACGCACTGGCGCTGAAACTAACCCGTGTCACCACGCTCGACCAGGCACGGGAGTGGACGCTACGCCTGCACGACTTCGGTCAGGTATTCAAAGCATTCCTCAACGAGAAAACACCCGTGCCAAAAGAACGCCGAACACCCAATAACCAGTGGGAATGGACTCATCTACGGGTACGCAAAGCCTACAACTCACTGCTGCACCTCTCGCGCAACAATTGGCTGTTTACCTACCTTAAGCCACCACCGAATGCGCTTGATCCTAACCGCTGGGCTTCAACGACAAACAGTCTTGAAGGCGGCATAAACGCCCAGCTCAAACGCATCGCCGATGCGCACCGAGGCAGGTCTGGGGAACGTCAACGAAAAATGCTTGAGTGGTACCTCCACACCAAAAAGCAACTGCCTGACGATCCGCTAAATATCGCCAGGCAGTGCAATTATGGCCAAGATCAACTCGCCAAAGTCAACGATCTTGCCGAAGAAGACCACAACAAAGCCGACCAAGAAACAGGCCGACCAGCCTTCTACGACAACGCTATCCCAACCGAGTACGAACACTCGATAGGAATCAGAAAAGGCCCCATGAAGTAACTAACCGTGTACCCGCCCCGCAACACGCCGAACGGACACACATTCTGCTACTTAACCCGAAAAAAGCCACGGGAAACTCCCGTGGCTTAAACTCGTGAAGCTTTAGTGCTGGCCCTCTGCAAACTCTTCTACCAGCTTGGCGTTAAAGGCTGGCAAGTCATCTGGAGTGCGGGACGAGACCAAGCCCTGGTCGCAGTGGACTTCCTCATCTACCCAGGTGGCACCTGCATTGCGCAGGTCGGTCTGCAGGGACGGGAAGGACGTCAGGGTGCGGCCCTTGAGGGCTTCAGCATCAGCCAGGATCCATGCGCCGTGGCAGATGGCGCCGAGCGGCAGATCCTTGCTCATGTGGTTGCGCACGATTTCCACCGCAGCCTTATCCAAGCGGATGAGGTCGGCGTTATCGGTGCCGCCAGGCAGAATAATGCCGTCGAAAGACTCGCCAGTGGAGTCAGCGGTAGCGGCGTCAACGGAAATCTCCGTACCCTTCTTGCCGGTAATGGTGCCGGCCTTTGGGGCGAGGACACGCACGGTAGCGCCAGCGTTCTTCACGGCCTCTAGCGGGGAGGTCAACTCGGAGTCTTCGAAGCCATCGGTAGCGATGATGGCAATGGTCTTATTATCTAGTTCAGCCATGTTGCAGCCTCCTTTGTTCGGGTACGCCGCCCACAGTAACGCGGAAGTTTCGTCTTCGCTACCTTCTTTTCGCTTCTGCGGACAAGCCCCTCGCCCACCGCCAACACCAAGCTCAGACCGGCTGGAATTAGCCGCCGATCTTAAAGTCGCATACATCGCCGTCCTGCATGATGTAGTCCTTACCTTCTTGGCGGACCTTGCCATGCGCACGAGCCTCAGCCATGGAGCCGGCCTCTACAAGGTCATCGAAGGAAACGATCTCGGCCTTAATGAACTTCTTTTCAAAGTCAGTGTGGATGACTCCGGCTGCCTGCGGTGCGGCAGAGCCCTGCTTAATGGTCCACGCGCGCGCCTCCTTCTCCCCGGCGGTGAGGTAGGTCTGCAGCCCCAGGGTGGCAAAACCTGCCTTAGCCAGGGTGGCTAGGCCCGGCTCATCTTGGCCTACGGCCTCGAGCAGTTCGCGGGCTTCGTCTTCTTCTAGCTCGAGCAACTCGGTTTCGGTCTGCGCATCGAGGAATACGGCCTCAGCCGGGGCGACGAGCTGGCGGAGTTCTTCCTTCTTAGCGTCGTCGGTAAGCACTGCTTCATCCGAATTGAAGACATAGAGGAAGGGCTTAGCCGTCATCAGGTGCAGATCGCGCACGAGGGCGAGGTCAATCTCGCCCTCCTTCGCCGCGGCGAAGAGGGTGCGATCATCTTCCAGAATCTCCTGGGCCTTCTTGGTTGCTTCCACCTCGGCGGCCAAATCCTTATTCTTGCGCGCATCCTTTTCCAGGCGCGGCAGGGCCTTTTCGATGGTCTGGAGATCCGCAAGAATGAGCTCGGTATTAATAACGGAGATATCGTTGCGCGGGTCCACCTTGCCATCGACGTGAATGACATTGTCATCAGAGAAGGCGCGCACTACCTGGCAAATGGCGTCTGCCTCGCGGATATTGGCTAGGAACGCGTTGCCCATACCTTCACCCTGCGAAGCGCCGGAGACGATGCCGGCGATGTCCACGAAGGACACGGTGGCAGGAAGGATGCGCTCAGAGTTAAACATCTCCGCCAGTTGGGTCAAGCGGGAATCCGGCAGCTCCACCAGGCCCACATTGGGCTCGATGGTGGCAAACGGGTAGTTCGCCGCCAGGATCTCGGAACGGGTCAGGGCATTAAACAAAGTGGACTTGCCCACATTGGGCAAGCCGACGATTCCTAGTGTAAGACTCACGGGGCCAATCCTAACGCACCCGCCTTCTTTTAAGGCAAGATGGTGGGGTGAATTCTGATAACCAACCGCTGCCCGATGACCCCCAAGCGGGCTTGGGCGATAAGTTTGATGAAAGCTTCGACACTAGCAAGCTGGAGGATGTATCCCCACATCCACCAGGTGATCAGGTAGACCGCTCCGTCATCGCCGGCGAGGTGGTTAAGTCCGCCTCCCTATGGGCCGTTCGGCTGCTCATCATCTGCGTTTTCCTCTACGCCCTCTACCGTTTGCTAGGTAACTTCTGGCAGGGGCTTTTGCCGGTGCTTTTGGCCCTTATTATCTGCACCGTTCTGGCGCCGGTGGCGAAGAAGCTGCGAAACATTGGCCTTCCCGCCGCGTTGGCGGCCGCCGTCACCATTTTGGTTTCTTTCACGGCTGTTGGCGGCCTCATTGCGTTTGTTGCCCCTGATTTCATGCGGCAATCCCGGTCACTTTATTTGCAGACGGTCTCCGGCATCCAAAGCCTGCAGCTCTGGGCCCAGGGCCCACCGCTTAACCTCGATAGCGATGACATGAGTAGCTACATCGACGAGGCGGCGTCCTGGCTGCAGCAACGTGCCGGCGCCATCGCAGGCTCGGTCTTTACCGGCATCGGCACCGCCACGTCCATCTTGGTCACGCTCTTCATCGTGCTGGTGCTGACCTTCTTCTTCTTGAAGGACGGCGCCAAGTTCCTTCCTTGGCTGCGCGATGCCACGGGCAAGCGCGCCGGCTGGCACCTTACTGAGCTGCTTACTCGCGCCTGGAATACGCTGGGCGGCTTCATTCGCGCGCAAGCGGTTGTCTCGCTTGTCGACGCCGTCTTTATCGGCGTCGGCCTCGCCCTTATCGGCGTTCCGCTGGCCATGGCTTTGGCGATCATCACCTTTATCGCGGGCTTCATTCCTTTCGTCGGCGCGATTGTGGCCGGCGCCCTCTCCGTCACCATCGCGTTGGTCTCCCTTGGCGTCACCAAGGCTCTGCTCGTCCTCGGCCTAGTGTTGCTGGTCCAGCAGTTGGAAGGCAATGTTCTCTCGCCCTGGCTGCAGTCCAAGGCCATGGACCTGCACCCAGTCATCGTCCTAGTTTCCGTAACGGTGGGCTCGGCCCTCTTTGGCCTGATAGGTGGCTTCCTCGCGGTTCCGGCGGCCGCGATGTTTGCGGTGGCCTACCGCTACGGCCAAGACATGATGAAGCTGCAGTCGGGCGAAAAGACCGCCGCGGATCTGGACTTTTCTACAGTGGCTGGTTATCTCATCGGCCGCTACACCGAAGACCAAGGGCGTTATAAGCGCGAGGCATGGCTCAAGATGCCGGACTATGCAGCCCCAGAAGGCGCGTTTGCCGACGTCTCCGCGGACGGCGATTCCACTTCCCTCGACGCCGCCCTCAATGTGGAATCCACCCCCAAGGAGCATGAAAAGCCCGGCATGCGCGCAAACCTGCGCCGCGCCCGCGATGCCTTCGAAGGCCTGTTGAACGGAGATTCGAAAAAATAGTGAGTCGTGTCGGCGGCGCGTGCCATGCTGGAAGCCATGACTTCCACTTTGCCCGTGCTGCTACTTTTTATCGGCCTCATCCTCGGCGCGGTAATGGGCTGGTTAGCCCATTCTTACTCCGCTACGCGCTCCGCGCCGAGCGCCGAGCACCGCGCGCTGCAAGACTCGCAGCGCCGCCAAGCCGAACTCCAACCGCTAGAAAAGGCCATGGACCGCTTGGGATTTCAGCTCCAAGAAATTGAGGAAGACCGCACCGCGCTGCTCGCCTCCCTCTCCAGCCAGGTGCAGGCGGTGACCCGCACCTCCTCCCGCCTGACCGAACGCACCGACAAACTAGTGACCGCTTTGCGCTCACCCAATGTGCGTGGCCGTTGGGGCGAGGTGCAATTGGAGCGCGTGGTTGAGCTCGGCGGTATGACCAAACACGTGGACTTTGATTGCCAGGTCTCCGCCCCATTGGGCGGGCGCGTCGTCCGCCCTGACATGCTCATCAATTTGGCCGGTGGCCGCCACATCATCGTCGATGCCAAGGTTCCTTTTACCTCTTACCTTGACGCCCTAGAAACCGATGCCCCGGAAGAGCACGCCGGCTTCCTCCGCCGCCACGCGCATTTAATGCGCGGCCACGTCCAAGCACTATCGCAGAAGGACTATATTGAGGCCTTTCAACCAACGCCCGAGTTTGTCATCCTCTTCGTTCCCGCAGACCCCTTCCTTGATGCTGCATTATCGGTGGACCCAGAACTTATCGAGTACGCCTTTGAACGCAATGTAGTGATCGCCACCCCCAGCTCGCTTTTTGCGCTCTTGCGCACGGTGGCCATGGGGTGGCACCAGGAAGATATTTCCGCCAAGGCAAAGGAGGTCCAGCGCTTGGGGCGCGAACTGTATACGCGCCTGAATACGCTTTCTGATCACTACGGAAAGGTGGGCCATAACCTGGAAAAGGCAGTCGAAGCTTATAACGCCACGCTTTCCTCGCTCGATTCCCGCGTGGGCGTCACCGCCCGCAAATTGCATGAGATGGATATCCCGGGCCGCACGGATCGCACCCCGCGGGAGCCCTTGCCAATTGATACGTGGCCACGCGGAAATTCGGCACTATAAATCCGCCGCTTTCGTGCGTGGAAATAGCCATAGGCCGGCGGCAACCGGTAGGATCTTCCGACGTGTCACAAGCCAAGCAAAGAAAGTCCTCCGCCGCCCAAAGCTCCGGTCTCCCCAGCATCGCGCTGGGCAAGGGCCTTGGGCTGCTCGCGGCACTCTTGCTCACCGGCGCGTTTATTTCCATTCTGATGGGTTCCATCGGGTGGGCTTACCTCGCGTTCCTTGTCATCGGCTCACTGCTGGTGGCGCTCATCGTAGAAGAGCGGGGTCTTTTCCTCACCGTGGCTTCTATCCCCATTGTGTATGCCATAACGGTGGTCGTGGCCGGTTTCTTTATCACCAAGGCCAACTTGCCAGAGGGCGCATCGGCGTTTTCCAAGACGGCGATCGTCACCGCGGCTTTCCCCCTTGTCCAGAAGTTCCTGTGGCTCCTTATTGCCTTGGTGGGCGCGGCACTCATCGCCTGTCTGCGCTGGGCGCGCTTCCGCAAGACGGCCAAGCGCACCGCCGAAATGGAAACCGCTTCCCGCCGTACCAACGCCGAACAAGACCGACGCAACCGCGAGGAACGCCTATCGGTTGCAGATTTGATGGCTCGCGATAAACCGGCAAAGAACTCCAAGCGGTCTCAAGCCGCTCCGCAGCGCGCCCGCGCCTCGCACACGCTGAAGAAGTCACGCCCCGCGCCCAAGGATCGCCTACGCGGTCGCGACCGTGAAGAGCGCCGCCGAATGCAACAAGAGGAACGCGACAATCCACTGCGCCCTGATCCAGCCCGGCGCGCTGGCGATTCCGTTCCGGCGTCTCAGCAGGAGAAGGAACAGCCCAAGCAAGGTTGGGACGATAACCTCTACGACGAGGATTAAAGCAAAAAGAAAGGCCCGTTTGCGGGCCTTTCTTCCGTTTTAACTGCCGTATAGGCAAACGCTACTTAGGTGCGTGCTGGGCGCAGGTCGCGCGGTAGGGCGAAGGTAATCGTCTCGGTAGAGGTCGTTACTTGTTCTACGTCGCTGTAACCGCGCTCGTCCAGGAACTCCAGTACTTCGCGTACCAGCAACTCAGGTACCGAAGCACCGCAGGTTACGCCGACCGTCTGGACGCCTTCCAACCAAAATTCGTCGATTTCCTTGGCAAAATCCACGAGGTGGGAAGTCTTGGCGCCTGCCTCAAGCGCCACCTCAACCAAACGCACCGAGTTAGAAGAGTTCTCAGAGCCCACCACAATCATCAGGTCGCACTGTGGGGCGATGGCCTTGACGGATTCTTGGCGGTTTTGGGTGGCGTAGCAAATATCGTCTGAAGGCGGGTTCTCCAAGTGCGGGAAGCGCTCGCGCAGCTTATTGACGGTGGTGATGGTCTCATCCACCGATAGCGTGGTCTGGGACAGCCAGATAAGCTTCTCATCCTGCAGGAACTCTGGCAGCTTGGCGACGTCCCCGACGCCATCCACGAGGTGGGTGACCTCAGGTGCCTCGCCGGCGGTGCCTTCTACTTCTTCGTGGCCTTCGTGGCCAACCAGAAGGATGTGGTAGCCATCGCGCTGGAAGCGCTGGGCTTCCTTGTGCACCTTGGTAACCAATGGGCAGGTGGCGTCCAAAGTAAGCTGCTTGCGCTGCGTTGCTTCTGCGCGCACGGCAGGCGAAATACCGTGGGCGGAGAAGACTAGGTGGGCGCCTTCTGGTGCCTCAGAGGCCTCGTCGACGAAGATGACGCCGCGGTCTGCCAGAGATTCTACGACGTAACGGTTGTGCACGATTTGTTTTCGTACATAAATGGGCGCGCCGTACTTTTCCAGCGCCTTTTCTACGGTCTCGACCGCGCGGTCCACGCCTGCGCAGTATCCGCGCGGGGCCGCGAGGAGAACATTTTTACCATCAGTCATGGCTCCCAGAGTATCGAAACACTACGCAAAACAATAGTGGGGCCTAACGTCACCTTTCTGGCTACCCCGAGCGGGGCAATAGACCGCGCTGGCCCCTAAACTAGACGGAAGAACACGGCAGACTGAAGAAAGGGAGGCTGTGTGAATCAACCGGCAAATACTCCGGATACTCCCTGGCCCGTTGGCAAGGTCAATGACCAAGTCAAGGGCTGGATCGAGCGCCTGGGTTACCTGTGGGTAGAGGGTCAGTTGACCCAAATTAACTTCAAGCCCACCTGGAAGCTGTCCTACCTCACTCTGCGTGACGTACAGCAGGAAAAGTCCGTGCAATTGACTTGCCCATCATCGATGTTGCAGTCATTGTCAGCACCGCTGAAAGACGGCGACCGCGTCATTGTCCACGGTAAGCCCGCCTTTTACGCTGGACGCGGATCCTTTTCACTGTGGACCACCGAAATTCGTCATGTGGGCATTGGCGATCTGCTTGCTCGCATTGAAAAGCTGCGCCAACAGCTAGCTGCTGAAGGCCTTTTCGATCCCGCACGCAAGCGACCTCTCCCCTACCTGCCGCACAAAATTGGGCTGATTACCGGCCGTGGTTCTGCTGCAGAGCGGGATGTGATGGCGGTAGCCCATGACCGCTGGCCGGCGGTGCAATTCCGCGTCCTCAATACCGCGGTTCAGGGTGCGAATACCGTACCCGAGGTTATTGATGCGCTCCAGCAGCTTGATGCGGATCCTGAGGTGGACGTCATCATCATCGCCCGTGGCGGCGGCTCCGTGGAAGATCTGCTGCCCTTCTCGGAAGAAGCACTGCAGCGCGCAGTGGCGGCGGCCGGCACCCCGGTAGTCTCTGCCATTGGCCACGAGCCGGATAGCCCAGTGCTCGATAACGTCGCCGACCTGCGCGCCGCCACGCCTACCGACGCCGCAAAACGCGTCGTGCCCTCTGTGGCCGAGGAACGCGCCATCGTCGCAGAGGCTCGCTCTCGCATGGCGGCCGCGCTGCGCGGCTGGGTGGAAAGGGAACGTCGCGGCCTCGACAATATTCGTTCCCGGCCTGTCATGGCAGACCCGATGACCCCTATCCGTGCGCGCCGCGAGGAGGTGGAGCGAACCCGCGCTACCATGCGGCGAGAAATTGAAGTCATGGTGGAGCGGGAAACCCGCCACGTGGAATCGCTGCGCGCCCGCGTATCGGCGTTGGGACCGTCGGCGACTCTCGCCCGCGGATACTCCATTGTCCAGGTAGTGCCCAAGGACGGTTCCGGGCCCGAGGTTGTCACCTCTTATAAGCAATCCCCGCCTGGCGCTCAACTGCGCATTCGCGTGGGCGACGGATCTATTACCGCAGTTTCTATGGCCTCCCAGGCCGCCGATTAATCACCAACCGAGGAGAAAATCATGTCCGATGACACCATTGGTACCGGCCAGCCAGGCCAGGATGCTTTTACCCCAGTAGAAGAATTGAGCTATGAGCAAGCCCGCGATGAGCTTATTGAGACCGTGAAGATTCTCGAGCTTGGGCAGATGGGCTTGGATGAGTCGCTAAAGTATTGGGAGCGCGGCGAGGCCCTTGCGCGTGCGTGCGAGGCGCACCTCGACGGCGCGGCGAAGCGTGTGGAAGACGCGCTCGATAAGGCCGAGGACGCAGACGCTGAAGGAGACGAGTAGTGCAGATCTATGGTTATCCAGGCGAGCGCGTGGATTTTGTGTCGAAATCCGCGGCCGCCGGTTCCATCATGGCGGGCGATTCCCGAGATTTCGTAGAAGAATTCTTCGGTCCTGCACACACCCGCGACGATAATGAGGTGAGCTACTTCTCCCGATCCGTGGTGCTGCGCTTTACGGACGACAAAGTACGCGAGATTGCTATTTATCCGCAGCGCTCGCAGCGTGAGCGCATCGATGTCTTTGCCGGAAAGACACGCCTCAGCGGCCTGGATGCGGAGGCTTTGGCGAAGGTTATTGCCCAGGCCGGCGACGGTCTTAGCGCTACCGCCGCGAAAGAAGGCTTGGGCGAGGTTATTTTTCGGCTATAGGTGCGGCGTCGATAAACGCAGCGGTAGCAGCCTCAAAGTCACTGTCGTCCGCAGCGCCGGAAATGATGAGGCGGGCATCGCCCAAATCCGTAACCCACAGGCGGCGCACGGAATCATCGTCGCTTTCTAGCACCCGCACTTGGTGCCCCTTGACCTCGCGGGCGGATTCAATGCCGCGGTAGTTGGCGTCGTACGTCTCGCCTGCCTTATCGGCCGCGACCTGCGTTTGCGTAGACTCCACAAACCCTTGGTCAGCGGTCACCCAACTGACCACGGTGGCGTTCTCGCCGCCCATATCTACACGGCGGGCAGCATTGGCCTCCCAACCCTCTGGCATTTTGGGATTGCGAATTGCACCGACCCCTGCGCGGGCTTGGGTGTCTAGGAAGGTTTGTTCATCCACTTCCTGCACCGCGCCCTGCTGGGTTTCGGAGTTAATTGAGCACAGGCCGGTCGCTCCCACGGCGAGCAGCATCATAATCACCACGACTGCGAGGGACAGGGAGATGTCCTTCGCGCCTTCAAAAATCTTTGGTCTTTCTTCTGCAGCCACGCGCCTTAGTATCGCACGGCCTGCTTTCAAAAAGCCACACGGCCCCTTTTGCCCCGAAAGATCTGCCAATCCCCCACAAATGGGGCGCAAAATCGAACCCATTAGAGCAAAAAAGTGCGAGAATGGAAAGGTAGAGCATCAAGGGGAACACCCCTCGATGAGAAAACTATGGAAGGCAACCACTACACATGTCCGAAAATACGTCTTATCTTCCTGACCGCAACCTGGCAATGGAACTGGTTCGTGTCACCGAGGCAGCAGCACTCGCTTCCGGCCGTTGGGTAGGCCGCGGCCAGAAGAATGAGGGCGATGGCGCGGCGGTCGACGCCATGCGCAAGCTCATCAATTCCGTAGCGATGAACGGCGTCGTTGTCATTGGTGAGGGCGAAAAGGATGAGGCCCCCATGCTCTTTAACGGCGAAGAGGTAGGCACCGGCGAGGGTGCCGCCATGGATATCGCCGTAGACCCGGTCGACGGTACCCGTTTGATGGCAGAAGGCCGCCCCAACGCCATCTCCGTCATTGCGGCTGCCGAACGCGGGACCATGTATGACCCTTCCGCAGTCTTCTACATGGAAAAGATCGCCGTTGGCCCCGAGGCAGTTGGCGCTATCGACATCAACGAGTCCGTGGAATGGAATATCCAGTCCGTGGCGAAGGCGAAGAATATTCGCCCCTCCGATCTGACCGTGGTGGTTCTTGACCGCCCACGCCACGAGCAGCTCATCTCTGAAATTCGCGCCGCAGGCGCCAAGGTGCGTCTCATTATGGATGGCGACGTAGCCGGCGCCATCGCCACCTGCCAGGATTCCAACTCCATCGACATAATGATGGGCATCGGCGGTACCCCGGAGGGCATCATCACCGCCTGCGCTATGCGCTGCATGGGCGGCGAAATCCAGGGCAAGCTGTGGCCGAAGGATGAAGAGGAAGCAGAAAAGGCCCGCGCCGCCGGCCACGATTTGGACCGCGTCCTCAAGACCAATGATCTGGTCTCCTCTGAGAACTGCTACTTCGCTGCCACCGGCGTGACCAATGGTGACATGCTGCGCGGCGTTTCCTACCGCAATTCCGGCGCTACTACCCGCTCGTTGGTTATGCGCTCCAAGTCCGGCACCATCCGCTACATCGACTCCATCCACAAGCTGTCCAAGCTGCAGGAGTATTCCGTCGTGGACTACGACACGCCAACCAAGAAGTAGGGTTCACCCCCGAAGGCGGCCCTTCTTTTGGTTCTCCGCCATACTGGAAAGCACACACTACCCAATTAACTGAGGTGATCTTCACATGACTGAATACCGCATTGAACATGACACCATGGGCGAAGTTAAGGTTCCTGCAGATGCCCTGTGGCGTGCACAGACCCAGCGCGCAGTGGACAACTTCCCGATTTCCGGCCGTGGCCTGGAAAATGCACAGATTCGCGCCCTTGGCCTGCTTAAGGCAGCCTGCGCTCAGGTAAATAAGGATTCCGGCAAGCTGGATGCGGATAAGGCCGATGCCATCATTGCTGCCGCCACCGAAATCGCCGAGGGCAAGCATAACGACGCCTTCCCCATCGACGTATTCCAGACCGGCTCCGGTACCTCGTCCAATATGAACACCAATGAGGTCATCGCCTCCTTGGCGCATAACAATGGCGTGGAAATTCACCCGAATGACCACGTAAACATGGGCCAGTCTTCCAATGACACCTTCCCCACCGCTACGCACGTGGCTGCTACGGAAGCTGCCGTTAATGACCTCATCCCGGGCCTGAAAGTCCTCCACGAGTCCTTGACCAAGAAGGCCAAGGAATTCGCTGATGTGGTCAAGGCCGGCCGCACCCACCTGATGGATGCCACCCCGGTTACCCTGGGCCAGGAATTCGGCGGCTACGCCCGCCAGATCGAGTTGGGTATCGAACGCATCGAGGCCACCCTGCCGCGTCTGGGCGAGCTGGCCATCGGCGGTACCGCCACCGGCACCGGCTTGAATACCTCCGCCGACTTCGGCGCCAAGGTCACCGAGGAGCTGAAGAAGCTCACCGGCGTGAAGGAACTGAAGGAAGCGGAAAACCACTTTGAGGCCCAGGCTGCCCGCGATGGCTTGGTGGAATTCTCCGGCGCCATGCGCTCGATTGCCGTATCCCTCAATAAGATTGCCAATGACCTGCGCATGATGGGATCCGGCCCCCTGACCGGCCTGGCCGAGATTCACCTGAAGGACCTGCAACCGGGTTCCTCCATCATGCCGGGTAAGGTCAACCCGGTTATCCCAGAGGCTGTCACCATGGTGGCCGGCCAGGTGGTAGGCAACGACGCAGCCGTAGCCTTCGGCGGCGCCCAGGGCCACTTTGAGCTCAACGTCTTCATCCCGATGATGGCGCGCAACGTACTCGAGTCCGCTCGCCTGCTTGCTAATGCTTCCCGCGTCTTCGCCGATAAGTGCATCGATCACATCGAGGCCAACGAGGAGCGCATGAAGCACTTTGCGGAGTCGTCCACCTCCATCGTGACCCCGCTCAACTCTGCCATCGGCTACGAGAACGCAGCCAAGGCGGCAAAGCACGCCCTGCACGAGAAGATCACCGTCCGCCAGGCCGTTATTGACCTGGGCTTCGTCGACGGCGAAAACCTCACCGAGGAGGAGCTGGATAAGCGCCTCAACGTGTTGAGCATGACTAACCGCGACCGCGATAACTTCTAAGTAGTCGCTGCACCGCCACCCCGCCCGGGCAGGACTCGGGCGGGGTTTCGCATGCCTGGGGTAAGGCTTGATTTCTAGTGGTCGTGGAAACACCTGACATGGGTTAGGTGATTGTGTGGAGTCGAAATGGGTTCCGGATTCTGCTGTTGTGGCGCGGTTTGCGTCGTTGGTTCGGGCTGGTAGTTCAATACGGGCGGCTGCTGGGGTGGTTGGTTTAGCGCGGTCGGTGGCTTATCGGCTTGCTGGTGAGTTGGACTTGCCGCGCAAGCGCCGCAGGACTACTAGCTCGGATGACTGTGAGGAAATAGCTCGCCTGTGGCTGGAAGGTGTGGCACCGATGGATATTGCGCG